>Ga0302271_10004647_pt1 | contig 10872 bp, 8 predicted proteins | sample III_Bog_N1_1_FD_198767 | JGI IMG/M metagenome (GOLD analysis project Ga0302271, IMG submission 198767) | Peat permafrost microbial communities from Stordalen Mire near Abisko, Sweden - III_Bog_N1_1 | ecosystem: Environmental > Terrestrial > Soil > Wetlands > Peat | place: Sweden: Abisko... | reverse complement strand
TAATGTGTATTCTCCAAAGATGAGAATAATAAAAAAGCCTTTGATTTCATAAAACCAACAAGCAAAAATTGACTTTTAAAACTGAAATAGGATCATTTCCCTTGATTATCCTCACAAATGTTATTCAAGATTAACTTCTTAATAAATGAAAGATTTACTTAGACCTATTATTTCTTCTTCAACTTCTTTTTCACCCATATTTCAAAAAATCAACAACAGCAGCTTGTTTCATGCATATTTATGCCCTGATCTTGTGACAAGCATAAGAGTGAGAGTGAAAAAATATTGATTAAGAATATTAGTTGGAAGCAAAGAGATGAATAAATACTTGGAGAACATGAAAAAATGCAGAGAGAAATAATATGTTAGAATGACGTTAATATGATTGATAAGGGGATAGAAAGAAAGAGAGAGAGAGAGAGAAAGTGAGTGAGTCCATTTGAATTGTGATTCAATCAGAGAAGAGAGATAAATATCATTTGTAAGGGAAGGAGAATTTGTATTGCACAGTCGCTAAGTTGAGTTGAGCTTTGTCAGTAAAGGGAAAGACTTATTTATGTGATAAGCTCATTTTTCATGGGGAATGACTTAGACTCTTGGAGGTTCAACTTAACGCTGTGTGAGACTTTAATATAAAATAGAAAGATGATATTTAGAATACTATTTTATTTTATTTTTTTCTCTCTCAGTTGTATTGTTGTTTTAGAGTACGAGTTGAATTAGGCTATTACTATTGATAGCCTTCATATTGATTTATTTCAACACCCGAAGAATGAAAGAAGTCTGCTGATCTTTTTAGTCTTTGGTTTAGCAGCAGGATACACAGGTAATTCCTGTTGCTTAGATTATTTCTTAACAGTATTATCTGGAAGAAATCCTTTATTACAATAATGATTAAGACTCTCCTTGAGACTAGCTCTGCTCTTATCAGAATCGTTTGTAGAATCGATTCTTGTAACTTTGAGTGACTCAGAATCAACATGTGGGGAGTTCCTTTTGCTGTTATCTTTCGTCGAACAAGAAAGAGTCGATTTAGTGTGGACAGAAAAGCACACAGCATGTTATAGTGGGCATAGGACTAAACTGTCATAGCATTCAACTGACTTCAGCAGATTCTAAGGATCGATAGCTGAATGAAAACAACAAAGGAATAGATTAATTAAAAGAAATCCTCCCCCAATAATCATATATTCAAATATTTAAATAGTTATTTTTCTTCTTGTAATCTAATATATATTAATCCAATGAACTGAATATGGCATAGTAACCATGTATTTCTATTCTATTCTTCCATAAAAATTAGTGGATTATGCTAGGGTTCTTAATAAAAATACCTCTTCCCATCAAAAACTTCATATTCATTAGTGTAAATAAGTAAAATAATTTTATTAGCAAATCTCCCATTCAAATGTTTTTTAGGAATAGTCCTCCGCTCAATGAAGGGAGCGCTTAGTAATATAAATCGAAAAGACATGGGTGTGATCGATTCTTTCATCAGAAAAATTAAATTTTTTAAAAAGAATATTCAAAATCTTTGTAATAATTCTTTTGATGGGAGGTTTTTTCGTTTCTCCAAAGACCCTCATCAGTATCAACATAGGGAAACAGCACTCTGAATTATAAATAATCTTATCCATCAGATTTAGCTGGGAGGAAGATAAAGCAAAGCGATGAGGAGGGGGGAACAGATAACTAACTGGATTGTTAGATGGGGGAAAAAAAAGAATAGAATAGAGAGAGAAAAACAAGGGGAATTTAAATATTATTTATAATAACAATTTCTCTTCATTTTCCTTTCATTGATCTTTGCTTATTGGGTTGCGAAAGATATTATAAATTTAAATATTCCATTGACTATCTTTGGTAATTGAGTTTGGAGCAATATTTTGTAATTATTTCAGTCTAGTTAATTTGAATGGTAGATCAATGAAAAATATAAGAAAGATAAATGAAATACTCTTTCTCCATTGAAATAGATCGTTCTAAATGAAATCGAATGAAAAATATCACATACCTGGAATGTAATCTTTAGGATAGCCAGTCTTCTTGGCGACTCTTATTTCCCATAAATCAGTGTCTTCGATTAGAGAGAAAGGAGCATTTTGTTGCTTGAGGAGGGAATCAAAAGTTGAGAGTAATTCTTGAATAGCATCGATGATTGAAGATTCCAAGGTGAGTTTCAAGCTGACTTATTAGAGTCGTGAAGGATTTGGAGAACATGATGATTTGGTTTCTGGATGGTCTGTTACGAAAAGGAAGACATTGAAGATCTTCAAATTGCTACTAAAGTCGGCATTTTTCTATGATTTTTCAAAAGGAAAATAAGAATTCAAAACAATTGAAAAAAGATGAGGAAGGATCAAATGTATGGGAGATTGTAATGATGATGAAATATGGTTTGGTTAGGTGAATTGGAGTTTTTGAAAACCAAAGTAGAAAAAAATAATATGAGATATTTGAAAAATATGAAGAAAACAACATTGAAAAGTAAGCAAATTCATGTGGTTTACGAGTGCTGAAGCATGTTTCTTAGGTGCGACAGGGATCGGCTGGAAGCAGTGTGAAGGTATCGCTTCATGGAACGAACAAAAGGACAATATTATTACCCATTGATCATGGTAGAAAAGGAAAAATAAGTTTTACCTTCTTTTTCCCATGAGAAATCTGATAGATTATCAATATCTGTGCGGTTGAAGGAGTTCATCAAAGAAAGATATTTATTGGTATTATTATTATTGCAGTTTGCTTTTTTGTGTTTATTTTTTCTGGGGAATCAAAAAGTATTGGCAAAATAATCAATTATGATATCTGCTTGATTTGCTCAGTGTTGATTTAATAAAAAGCAAAGGAACATCATCCATCGACCAAGAATTAGTTAGGTATTTCCCTTGGGGTTTAATCAGCTATCAAGTGGGGAGAACTTCATAGCAAAGAAGAAAGATATGCGTTTCAAAAAGATATAAGATTACCCTTTTTTTGTTCATCTCCTCCCCACTTTTTGAGTTGTCTGTATTTCTGGGTGAATCGCGGCTTAGTTTATTCTTTTTTATTCAAGACAAATATCTTAAAGATCTGGTTGTTTTATTATTAGCCTGTTTTTATTGATTTCTTCTCTTACTTCTCCTAGTTTATTTTTTATTCTTTCTTGCTCTCGTCATCTACTTGGCGGTGATGAGATATTAATCTAAGAATTTCTTTTATTTCTCACTACCTTGAGATGATTTCATTTATTAAACAAGAAGACACCGAAATAGAAGATTGAATATCTCTCTTTCTCTCATTCTTTCCTTCTCCAAAAAGATTTGTCTATTTATGAATGCAACTAAGAACTCTTTTTCAAATCAATTTTCTTCCCCTTTTTTTTTGAAAAATCGTAGAAAATACAGAAACAAACAAATATTTTCTTCTCCTTGCACGTTTCTTTAGCTAGTCCTTATCGCTTCAACATAGATCAGCCGAAACGTGAAGAAACATGGAATATTTAAGGATAGTTTATATTATTTGTAGGATCTGAGAAAGACAATAAAAATTAGGATAACTTTTTAGCAAAATTTAGAAATTTAGCTCCACAAGCTTAATCCAAGGATAACTCACGAAAAATACAAAGAAAAAGCTTATCAACTGTTGGAAATTTTTAATTAAGCTCAATAGACATATCGAGAAGGGAGGGGTGAGTTAATTTTAATGAGAAAATAATGCCTACTGACGATGATCCTAGGGAAAAGTGCAGCATACATCACGTAATTTACTTAAATCATGCAAATGCGTTGATCATTACATTGATACTATATCTGAGATTTCAAATACAAAGAGAAAGAATATTAAGTGAAAGTTTCAAAGTTTAGTACTCTCTCTTCGTGACCTAATTATCCCTTTTCATTTTTATTTCCATTAAATCACTCCTCCCAAATGGATGGTCCCCTCGTATACAATCTCTGAGATGCTCTTCAACCATAATTTATCAGAATCAACTTGCAGGGAGTAATCAAATAAGCTGATTTTTAGCTTTGGTCTAGTTGCTTGGAGGATGGCTGATAGCTTCTCCCAGATGAAATCTCCCATGAGATGAGAGGTTATTCTTGAACCCACTGAGGGACAGAATTATCTAGCTTCTCGAATTAAGCTAAGTAAAAAATAACTGTTTTTAATGGTTAATTATGTCGTTTTGGAGTTTTCCTACAAGCCAACTAGGACTTGTAAGTTGCTTTTCTTTAAATTAGCCCTTTTAACGTACCCTACCTTGGTTAATCGATCTCACACAAGGAACTAAACGAAATTATTATTCTACCCAGTGGATTGACAAAAATTCAAAATCACATTCATTCAAAGAATTATTTTTTGAAAGGGAATTCAAAGAATTTTGATAATGCTGAAAACGATGTATTTGGTTAGTAAATATCTCAAGGTTTAAGGAAATTAATTGAAATAAAAAATATCTTAGACTAATAGGTTGTTTTTGTGAAGAAGAAAAAGAAGAAACAGCAACAAATAGAACAAATAGGCTTTTTGTCTTTTACATCATCGCCTTCATTATTTTTAGCGTAAAATCATCAACTCGCACAAGACATTAGTGTACTTTATCATCTCCTTCCCAGCAGCTAGTACATCTACCCTTTTTACTGGACAAACTTCTCTCTCTTTCTCAACATGTGCTGAGTCTTTCTGATTCTCTTTCTCTCTCTGGGATTGTGTCTATCTATAATTTTAGCAGATTATGATTCTGCTAGAAATGCTTCTTAATAGGACTATTCGTTTAATCTTCATCTTTAGCTTCTTTTTCACTACCTTTAACTGGTTTTAAATGTATTTTCTACAATTAAAATTTATTGAAACTACTTCCCTTGTCGATATTGTAGCATCCAACACCTGGATTATCATCAATATCAAATAATTCCTTTTTCTTCTACTTCGATACAGTAACACCTGTACGATCTGAAATTGTCTCATTCTTTGCGTAAAGTGCAGGACCTGGCGATCTATTATGCAGTTTCATCTTCCCGAAGACATCCAAGAAATCTTCTGTCCTTTTCGCCTTAGGAAAGTATGTTTTTTTCTTTTCTTTTGCAACTCCCAAGAGATTATCGTAGTATGCGGGAGAAGGTGTGTTAAGTGATTAGAGAGAAGCTAATGGATATCCCGATGCGCTTTAGGAAAGGTTCGGAGAGCCTTTGATTAATTCACATTTTTTCTGCATTAAACGAGCTTTGTACGCAGCTGTGATGCTGTTGTTGATCTTTTAGAGTTTGTTGAATTCTTCTCTTTGAGTTTTGGCTTTTTCTGTTTCTCTCTCAGTGCTTAAAGTATACGATCCCACTCCAGGGACATTGCTTTCAACACCTGGACGTTCAGAGGTGCCTATTTTTGCAGTCAATCCAGTTGGCGCAGTGAAAGGTTGGTAGCAACTCGGTGCAGGCTCACTAAAAAAACCCATAAAATATTTGTAAAAATTCTTGAATACTTTCCCATCAATAGAATTTTCTTACTAATCCCATTTGAATGGAGAGCTCTTGAATTGTTTCCCAAATGAGAAAACAGCAGTTTTTTTGTATTTCAGTTCTTCTAAAGAATCCTTACTGTACATCCCTGGCCCAGGCGTGATTTCATTTCCAAATGGCAATTCTCCAAACGATCTCTTAGAAGTAGGCATTGTAGTAACAGGCGAGAATGATTACTGAGAGGTAGCTGTAGAGATGGAGTATTGAGCTGGCCCAGGAGAACAGTTTTCTGTGCTGTTGTGCAATGAATGGTATCTCTTGCTGGATTAGCAAAAAAATCAAAAACAGAAATAATGTAAAAACAATTGATTGGATTTCAAGGAACACTAATTGATTTTACCTTTTCGAAAATCCCACTGATATGGAGCTGCTGCTTGAAGGTAATGTGTAGAGCCCTACTGGAGGCGCGATGGAGTTCTTATTAGGTGCGATTGAAATATCAGTTCTTTTAGAATAACCTCCGAAATCCATAGCTTTTATAGGCGAAGAGTTGCTATTGGTTTTAACAGGGGATAGCATAAGTGAAGGAGTTGATGTGTTGCTATTCAAACGATGCAGAGTAGACAAGAACAAGCTATTCCCTTGATGCAACAGTTTACTGCTAGTGCTGCTATTATTATGGTTGCTATTTCCAGTATTTTCACTTTGCTCTGTGAAATAATACCCTGGGCCAAGATTATTCGATGAATTGATCTCAAAGAGACTTCCACATAATCTACTAGCATCGGAGAAGGAATGTCCATTCTTCTTTGTAGGTATATTCACAAATTATCGTTGTGTTGTTGGGCTGTATTCTCCTGGTCCTGGTGTTAGATCAGCTTCTTTGACGATGTTAAATCGCTTTGCTTCTTTGAATCGAGGCATGGATGAATTCCTTTAGATTCCTTTGTAACCTTTTTCGAGTTCATATTTTCTGTTTTCGAAATTCAAATAAATGAAATTCGTTAATTGAACACCCAATATCATGATCAATCATATTGATTAGCCTAATGGATCCAAGAATATATCATAATTATTAGTATCATCTATCTTTCTTACCCAACTCCTGGACCAATCTTTATGTCAGCTTCAATAGATGAATCCCCTTTGATCCCTCGCATCCCAAACGAAAATCCACCTTGATTATGTCGTTGCTGATCCAACGAGCTTCTGTCTGTTTTGGACATTGCTATCTCTTCTTGGTTGTGTTTATTCGGGGAAGACAAAGTTTGTTTACTAGCAATATTATAATTTTAATGTTATTTGGTTGTTCCAAGGATATTAGACAAATGGAAATAACACCTTTAATTACATTATTTTGGAGTTATCCGCAGAGTTTCTATTCAAGTTCTTGCGATTTGATTGTGTTTTGCACCACAATTAAATTGATTATTCTTTCTTTAGGATTTGTCTCAAAACAACCATTGATTTTTTGTGTTTCTTAAAAAAGTGCAGTTAGTTTGATAAAAGTAGGTGAAATAATAAAAGCAGTTCAATTTGTCCATTCTTTAAATTTAAAACATGAAATCTTAACAATATTTTGTAATATTTTCAAACATATTTCTGAATAATTCATAATTTATGTTTCTTTTGTTTCAGAATGGGGAATGGATTAAAAGAGAAAGCAGGTAAATATTCTTTTTCGCTTACAAATATAAACAAGAACTCACAACGAACTACCCAATAATAAAAGCCTAAAAAGAAGCAATAACGAAAAGATTAGTTCAATAATAATATCAAGTTTACAATATCTCTTAGTTTTCTTCTTTAATTCCTTGTAAGATTGATAATATATTTGTGCGGTTGGGAGAAAACAAATAAATAAAGACACACAAGAAGCATTATTATTAAGTGTTATGTTCTAAGCTGCTCGCACAACAGAGACAACTCAGCATGATCTCTAACAAGGGAAGGATCTCGAAGATGAAATGGAAAGTGCAAATTCCTTTGAAATCGAAAGGGAAGAAGTCGGGTAATATTTCAATGGAGATTACAACAATAAGAGGGATACACAAATCCAGTAAAAACAGCAGAAATCGAACAATTAATCTCAAGCACAATTTCAAAATTAGCTGCCTTCAAAACGAGAACCAACAACAACTGCTTATCTCAAGGCATCTACATCAACAATGCCCACAATATACCCCTCTCATTGCGGATCTGCTGAATGTGGTTATAAATTATCTGAGTTGCAAAGCATAATTCAACTTCAAAGTGAATTCATTGCTAAACTAACTTCTCAAGCAGCGCATGCATTGAAGTCTTCGGAGAGCCTCGCAAGAGAAAAAGACATGTACAAGCATCGATTAGAAGTAGTAACAAGTGAACTAAACACTGCATAACTAGTGATAGCGAAAAAACAAACATAATTGACTAGTCTGCTGTCAATGTATAATGCACTTTAAGGATAGAATTAGATGCTGCTAGCTGCTGGAGGAAGTAACATTGGATAGTCAGTAGATCGAACAATAACAACGACGATAAGAGGAGCATAAGCAGGCAATCCATAGAAGGTGTCTAATCTTAGTGGGGATTATTCAAACAACTCTTAGTCTAAAGATAATAAGTAGGTCTAATAAGGAAATGTTCAGATAAAATAAGGGTATTCAAGTGTAGATTCAAGTGGTGCTTTCTATGGAAAAATATCAGAGAATTAGATGAATAAAAGCAAACCAAATAGTGATAATAATCAAAGTGTGCTAAGAGAAGATAATAATAACAATAAGAGCGATCGGGAAGGTTCAGGGATAGGGAGAGAGAGTAATAGGAATGGTGAGGATAGTAAGGAGTTGACTGGATTTCATAGTGCGTAGTAAAGAAATATTGCTAATCGTAGTGAAAATAGAATGTCCAGAGATTTAGGGAGATTTGGCAAGGAAGAGAATAATAGTACAAGCAACAAGAGTACTAACAGTGGCAGCTAGGTTAAGAGTGATTATCATCTCCTCATGAATAGTCTTGGATATCCTGGAGAATTCAAGTAAAACCTCCGAGAATCAGCTGATTCTGACAGAGAAATATCTTCTCCTTTAGTATTTTAGGATTATGGCTACTTCAAAAAGCAATTGAGTAATAAAGAGCCTCAAGACAACAATAACAACAACATTACTGAAAGGATCAAATACTAAGAGAACCAAAGTGATGCTGAGAATAGATTGATTCTGCGGAATAGCTACTAGAATAATGGAAAAGAGAAGTTAATATTCTCTCGACGATTATTCGAGGATAACAGTGAATCGACTGATCGATAACCATAAATTACAGGAAGAATTCCAGAAATGCAAGATAAAGAGGAGTTTACTTAGAAGGCGAATGTCAAGGAATAGAGCAGAAATAGGTAGATCAATAATGGGAATAATGATGATCTGAAGTAGCATAATTTGGAATAACCCCATCAATAATTAGCGCATGAAATCTAAGAGAACCCTTCTTCATCCTTGCAAGAACAACCCGTGTTCTCCTAGAGTCCTATTCCGAAGCAGAAGTCTAAGCCTTATTTCTATCAGTACTAGCATGCCCAGTAGCAACGATAATCTACAGATGCAGATGATCAATTACAACGCAGAAGAAAATAAACTACAGGTTCTACTACCGCAGTGGGTTAGCCCAGTTACTATTCTGTTTCGACGAGCAATAATGATTTACTTAGTGGATTGAACAAGAGTCTGTAATAGTATCAGATCAGTTCAATGGAATAGCATGTGAATAACAACCATCATGAACAACAGATAATACCTGTTAGACAGTCTATTAACTAGAAAATGCAATAAGATAATAATAATAATACGAGTGTGCCAAGGATGGAATAATATTAAGAATAACAAGGAGAATAAGCACAATACAATATCTAGCTTCTTAGCAAAGAGACTTAAAAGAAAGAATATCCGTCGTACGAAACATCAGGAACTTCTCAGCAAACTAGCTTCTATTAATCTTAAGGATAACTTAAATAGTTGTAGTAGTAATCCTAAGTGTAATAGTATTATTCGTATAATGCATAGGCTTAGTAGCAATTATTGCGTAGATCTGAAGGAGGGTTTGGTAGCTTTAAGACAGCTATCGCAGCATCGTCTTAATCTTCCTTCTAGCCTTAGGCTAATTATCTCCCTTTCTCATCAGCGTAAATTGCATAACATCCTGCACCATACCTTCCTGTGTCTAAACAACCCATATCCAAGAACAACAATAATAGTAGTAACATTACATCTACAAGCTTTCAGTAGAGGATCCAATAGTAGAGCAGTAGTAGTACCATTGCCAGCAGTATTGGTAATTAATCAAATTATTAGAATTCAACATCAAAGAAATATTTCCAAAAACCTGAGAACAATAACTAATAATTGTAATAATAGCCAGCCTTTACATGCTAATCTGATCCAATTAATAATAGAATCCAATAAACCACTAGCAACGATCCTTCAATATAGCCTTACATCTTTAGTAATCAGCCGCATCAATCTGAAAATAATCAAGATAACAATAATACAAATAGGATCATTGCTGATCACAAAAGTATCAATGGAATATCCCAAAATCCATATCTTTCGAAGTAGCAGCAATATCCACAGCAGCAACGATTCTTAGAATACCATAACAAACTATAAGCTAAGATTCCTGGTTCTTCCTAAGGCGGGAGTACCACAAAAGACATTATTACTACTTCATTTACTTCTTCTCAAGGACAAGCATAGGAATACTGAAAAATACCTAGAGATTTAAAGAAGAACATTTGAACCATAATTGATCAAACCACCTTGGATAAATACTCCATAAGCATCCTCTCTCTCTTTCCTTCTGTACATTATTCTTTATTAAATAATATTACATCTTATTTGTTTATGTATTCCTCCAGAAACCCTCCTTTTTGATTCTTATAAAAAATTAACTCCACAAGATTTATGATTCTTGACGATAATATGGCTTTTCATAGATAATTCTTTCTATCTGAATCCTAAATTTTCATGCAAAGATATTTGATATTCCAAGAGCAGTTATTTTAAGAAGCAATCAAGTTACTGGACTTGGATGAGCATAATATTACTATTATTGAAAGAACTCAATAATACTAAAAATAAAGAAAAGAAATTAAAAAACTCATAAGAGTTGTGAAAATAAGGTTAAAAATGATTGATTCCAGAAATTTTAAACCAACTCAAGTCCCTTGTTGATCTTCTTGCTCAGTCATTTATGCTAACTAATACTTGTGTTGTTTATTCTTCATGATAGAGGCTTCGAAATCAAACGTTTAAATTCAATACTCGAAAGGATCTATTCCCTTTTAAAGTTGAATCTTCAATTCGTATGAGATTTTTAGATGATAAACTGCTTGGAAGAATACTTTAATACATTTTAGAGTGTGTCTGTTTTAACTTAAATCAAATCTGCATTTAGATAGGTT
>Ga0302271_10004646_pt1 | contig 10873 bp, 12 predicted proteins | sample III_Bog_N1_1_FD_198767 | JGI IMG/M metagenome (GOLD analysis project Ga0302271, IMG submission 198767) | Peat permafrost microbial communities from Stordalen Mire near Abisko, Sweden - III_Bog_N1_1 | ecosystem: Environmental > Terrestrial > Soil > Wetlands > Peat | place: Sweden: Abisko... | reverse complement strand
TTTTGCTTGGAAAAATACTGGGAGAGTTTTTTTACGGGTTCTTTATTGTTTCAGCCTTTTATGCACTTGTTGCATTTATTATGTATTTCTTTTTGCGTAAGTGGGTTAAAAGAGTTTTTTATGATTATATGATTAAACAAATTCTTAAATAATTCATAATTCATAATTCATAATTCATAAATTTAAGCTTTTGCACATTAACAAATATGTTATTGGAAATCTATGATTACTTAAATGCTTAATCCGGGAATTGATTCGTTTTTTAAGTGTTAGAAAAGAAACCACATTAGCAGACTTTTTACAAATTACAAATAATAAAAACATCATGGATAATATAACTTGTGCTGCCGAATTAAAAATAGCTATTCAAACGTTGAAATTTGAACGTGATGTACAGGGACAAATTCTGAAAGAACAATTCTTTGTTACTTTCGAAAGTCTCAAGCCGGTGAACATGATAAAAAGCACATTGCATGAAATAACCTCATCTCCTTATCTGATGGATAATATGCTTGGAGCCATCATGGGTATGGTAAGTGGTTATGTTTCTAAGAAAATTGCTGTAGGTACTTCCCATAGCCTGATACGTAAAATTATGGGTTCTGTTTTGCAGTTTGGTATTACCAATGTAGTAGCACAACATTCGGATATACTTAAAACGGTTGGGAACTTTTTTATAGAAAAGTTTATTCATAAACATGAGAGTAAAATAGCCAGAACGTGACAACAACTAATACTACATTGCCTTTTTATGCAAAAGCCGGCATTTTCTTTGTCGGATTAGCTGCCCTGTTAACTATTTTATATGTTGCACAGGGCATTATTGTTCCACTGATTTTTGCTTTTATCATTGCTGTTTTACTTAACCCGGTAGTCCGTTTTTTTATCCGGTTAAAAATAAACAGAATAATATCCATTGTTATTACGCTGCTAATTACTGTATTGGTGATTCTTGCATTTTCAGCACTTATATACACTCAGCTAGTTAGTTTTAGCGATTCATGGCCGGTATTTGTCGACAAGTTTACAGTCATACTCAATCAGGCAATCAGTACCGCTTCAGAGTTTTTAAATATCAGACCTTCGCTTATACATGCGTGGATAACAAAAACGCAGCATGAACTTATCAATATAAACGGAACATTAATCGGGCAGACAATTGTCAGCGTAGGAAGCAGCCTGGCTACTTTATTTATCGTACCGGTATATGTTTTTGTAATACTCTATTATCAGCCGCTATTAATTGAATTTATTCACAGGCTATTTAAAAAGGTCCATCAGGATAAAGTGACTGTAATCGTTACGGAAACCAAATCCGTTATTCAGCATTACTTGTTGGGATTAATCATTGAGGCTATCATAGTTGGGGCACTCAATGCTGCCGGACTTTTATTACTTGGAATACAATATGCTCTTATACTGGGAGTGATTGGCGCATTGCTCAATGTTATACCATACCTTGGAGGAATCATTGCAGTGGGTTTATTTATGATGGTAGCATTGGTTACCAAATCATCAGCCTGGTTTGCATTGTATGTTTTTGGAATCCATATTTTTATTCAAATAATTGACAATAATTATATTGTACCCAAAATAGTTGCTTCTAAAGTAAAAATAAATGCACTTTTTTCAATTATAATTGTTTTGGTAGGAAATGAATTGTGGGGAATTACCGGAATGTTTCTTTCTATTCCGCTTCTGGCAATTATCAAAGTTATTTTTGATCATATCGATGGCTTGGAACCCTGGGGCTTTTTACTGGGGGATACAATGCCTGCTATGATCAGACCAAAATCATTTTTCAAGAAGAAAGTACCAATATCAAAATAAATCTAAATGAGCGTATTTAATCCACAATGACAACGTTGTATTTTGAAAATTATATTTTTAACTTTAATTGTTGTCGTTAAGTATTAACTAAAACATAACAAAATGAAAACGAATATAATATACAAACCAATTGAAAGTCAATCAAACCATAAAGGGGTTCTTGAGTATGAAAAGGCCATTTATTCTAATGTTATTGAAAAACAATTCAGGCATCATTCTTCAAAAGAACATTCCAGCGACCTGGCAGAAATACTTGTTCTGACATCATATCCTCCCAGGGAATGCGGAATAGCAACCTATTCGCAGGATTTGATTAAGGCATTAAACAATAAATTCAGTAAATCGGTCTCCATAAAAGTCTGCGCTTTAGAAACGGCCAACCAACATTTTGAATATCCGGAAGAAGTGAAATACATCCTGGATACTTCCCAGGTTACTTCCTATTTAAGCCTTGCACAAACGATTAATGATGATGAAAATATCCAACTCGTTCTGATCCAACATGAATTCGGATTATATAAAGAACAGGAGATGGCATTTCTTCAGCTATTGTATGAAATATCCAAGCCCGTTGTACTCGTTTTTCACACGGTACTCCCAAAGCCGGATCTACATTTAAAGAAAGAAGTAAAAAATATTATTGCAGCCTGCAAGTCAGTTATCGTAATGACGAATACATCATCCGACATTCTGATGGTTGACTATGGAATATCGAAACAAAAGATTACGGTTATACCTCATGGTACACACCTGGTGCCTCGGTTGAGTGAAGACCTTCTGAAGGAAAAATATAAACTTACAGGACGACAGGTATTGTCTACTTTCGGTTTGTTAAGTTCAGGGAAGAGCCTTGAAACTACGATTAATGCATTGCCTGCAATTGTAAAGCAATGTCCGGAAGCTGTATTTCTGATCATTGGGAAAACTCATCCTGAAGTAGTGAAAACCGATGGGGAGGTTTACAGGAAAAGCCTGATCCAAAAAGTGAATGAACTGAATCTTCAGAATCATGTCATCTTTATCAACAAATACCTGGCATTGCCCGAATTGCTGGAATACCTGCAGCTGACAGATATTTATCTGTTTACATCCAATGACCCGAACCAGGCAGTAAGCGGTACTTTTGTGTATGCTATGAGTTGTGGCTGTCCGATAATCTCTACACCGATTCCTCATGCCCTGGAAGTGTTGTCAAAGGATACCGGTTTAATCTTCGATTTTAATGATTCAGTGCAGCTGGCTAATGGAGTCATCAAATTATTAAACAATAACCCATTACGAAAGAGTATTATTACCAATACACTTCAAAAAATTGTTTCAACAGCCTGGGAAAATTCAGCAGTGGCACATGCCATGTTGTTTCAAAAAATAGCTGGTGAAAAAATTAAAATCGAATATAATCTTCCGGAAATAAACCTGAAACACCTGAAAGAAATGACAACGGACGTGGGAATGATTCAGTTTTCAAAGGTGAATCAACCTGATATCAGTTCGGGATATACATTGGATGATAATGCCAGGGCATTGGTAACTGCATGCATGAGTTTTAAACTGGATAGTGCGAAAGAGCGGATAGGTGAAATACGAAAATATCTTGGGTTTATTAAATTTTGTCAGCAACCGAAAGGCGATTTTCTGAATTATGTTGATCAGGATAAAAAGTTCACGGATCAAAATAAGGAAGTTAATTTAGATGATTCAAATGGAAGAGCAATTTGGGCATTGGGATATGTCATTCTGCTAAAAGGGTTGTTACCAAAAGATATAATCACAGAGGCAGAAGAAATTGTAGACCATGCTTTAGTTCACATCGGAAAGATCGAATCACCCCGTGCAATGGCGTTTGTCATTAAAGGGTTGTATTTTAGTCAAAAAGTAATGAAATCATCTGAAAACCATCAATTGATAAAAATACTTGCCGACCGCTTAGTGAACTTGTATAAAGAAGTCGCAACCGATAAATGGGAATGGTTCGAAACAAATCTGACTTATGCCAACAGCATCTTACCGGAAGCCTTATTATATGCCTGGCTGATCACAAAAGAATCCATTTACAAAGACATAGCTAAAACATCCTTTCATTTTCTGTTGGAACAGACCTTTAATGAAAATGGAATAGAAGTGATTTCAAACAAAACCTGGTTACAAAAAGGACAGAAAGCAGGACGTTTTGGTGAACAGCCCATTGATGTGGCTTATACCATCATGACATTAGGAGAATTCTACGATGTATTGGAGGATGAAGACTATCGGAAGAAAATGGTCATTGCATTTAATTGGTTTTTAGGGAGCAACAGGTTACATCAAATAGTTTACAATCCCTGCACAGGTGGATGCTATGACGGTTTGGAAGAAACCCATGTTAATCTTAATCAGGGTGCAGAATCAACGGTAAGTTACCTGATGGCGCGCTTAACAATAGAAAAATATAAAAATGAACAGTAAAGATTCAAAATCAATTGCAGTTATTGTGGCTCATCCGGACGATGAAACATTATGGGCCGGTGGAACTATATTAAGCCATCCCACCAATAAATGGTTTATTGTCTGTCTTTGCAGGGCAAGTGATAAGGATCGGTCGGTTAAGTTTTATAAAACGTTGAAGCTCTTACATTCTGAAGGAATCATGGGAGATCTGGATGATGGACCCACGCAGGAACCATTAGATGAAAAGGAATTAGAGGACTATATTATTAATTTGCTTCCAACTACACATTTTGACCTCATTATCACGCATAGTTCAAAAGGTGAATATACAAGGCATTTGCGGCATGAAGAAGTGAATAAAGCTGTCGCAACACTTTGGAATACCGGTAAGATTTCGGCAAATGAACTTTGGACCTTTGCATATGAAGATGGGAAGAAAGCATATTTTCCCCGGGCAATTAAGGAAGCTGATATTTATGAAACCCTACCAGAACAAATATGGTTGAATAAATACTCCATAATAACCGAAACTTATGGTTTTGATAAACATAGTTGGGAGGCAGAAACAACAACCAAGTCTGAGGCATTTTGGAAATTTAGTGATTTTCAAGACTTAAAAGAAACAGGTGATGAAAACAGAAAATGAATTGAATATATTTAAGACTCCTAATCTGGACATGCTAAAGTCTATGTATTACAAGAGTAAAGCCTATGTAACGGATAAAATCAGCAGTGAATATGAAGCAACCCTTATAGCAGATGCTTTCAGGCTGTTCAAAGATTCAGGCAAAGCAACGATAGCGCAAAGGGATTTTGGTACCGGATTGAAAATTTTCAATGCCACAAGCATTGAAGTACTAAAATCATTGTATTATCACAGCATAGGACCGGCTTTCAATATACAGAGTTGGGAATCGGAGGTTGTTAATTTAAAACAGTCATTCTGGCAATACGAGAATTTGCTCTATGCAAAAAAATCATTTATTCTTATTGGAAGAGAATTGAATATTTTCAACAAACCAAGTATAGATGCATTGAAATATTTATATAAAAGAAGTATCGGGTATGTTTTAAATAAAGAGAGTTGGAATCTTGAAACACCGTTTATTTCAAGAACAATCCGGATTTTAAATAGAAATCATAGAACTAAAAAGATGCTGAACAAAATTGGAGATGAATTACGGATATTCAACAACCCAAGTATCGAAAGTCTAAAAGCTTTATATATCATGACAAGCAATTACCTTGATGGCCCTCAACAACAAAGTGAGCTACCAGGTTCCATCTGACAATAATGTTATTTTAAAAATATATAATTATGAAAGTATTGGTAATGTATGAATATCCCCCTACTCCGGGTGGATTAGCGACACAGGGTGACTTATTATATAAAGGTTTGATGGAGTTGGGTGTTGATGTTCATGCAGTTCATTTCGAATCGTCCCAGGAAAAGGAATGGTATTACAGGTGGTTTAAACCGGACGTAGTTGTTGGAGTGGGATACTGGGGTTATACTCCCCACTTGATTTTGCATCCGTTGCGTTATGGCATTCAGCCGGTGCCCTGGTTGGTTGCTGATGGATATATAGCCAATTATCAGGAAGTATTGAATTCTCTTCCACTCATATTGGTGACATCAAACTGGGTTAAAGAAATGTATGTGCGCGATGGCATTGATGGAGATAAAATTGAAGTTTTGCCCGTAGGTTGCGACACGGATTCATTTAAGCCTTTTAGGAAAGACGATCCCAAAATTCTGGCTGTACGCGAAGCACTTGGTGTTGCTCCGGATCAACTTATGATTCTTACTGTTGGCGGTGATGCTGCATCCAAAGGTGCTCAGGAAGTAATGCAGGCACTTGCCATTATCAATACGAAAGCCCCCAATTGGAAATACGTATGTAAAGTATGGCCACAACCGCGAACCAAACTGCAGAATCTGTCTGATCTTGAACTGGCCAATCATTTGGGCATTGAAAAAAATGTTACATATGCTACCAATACTATTTCACGCACTTTTATGCCTTACCTGATCGGAGCTTGCGATATTTATGCCGCACCATCCCGTCTTGAAGGTTTCGGTATGCCGCAAGTGGAAGCAGGGGCATGTGGTAAACCGGTTCTGAGTATTAATGCTATGGGCATGCTGGATACGATGGTACAGGGTGAAACTGCTTTCCTGGCTAAAGTGGCTAAGAAAATTGTGGTCAATGAAGTTATGCTAGGTACTGAATCCGGATTTGAAGAACATCATAAAGTCGTGTTCGACAATCCGCGAACTGTCGATTATCGGGCCGACGTTCAGGATATAGCGGGCTATATGTTGACTTTGATGAATGATGCACCTTTACGTGAGAAAATGGGGTTGGCTGGTCGTGAGAGAGTAGTAGCCAATTTTGACTACCGGGTTGTTGCTAAGAAATTCGTTCAGATTATGAATGAAAAAATGGGAATATACTAATTTTGAAAATTGAAGATAGTCATTCCTGCATGTAAATATCGGACAAATATTAAAATCATAGAAGAATTAAATGCCACTTAAAAAAGGTAAGTCGAAAAAGTTATTTCTGATAATATTGAAGAAATAATGCATAGTTATCATGAAAAGGGGACGATAGGGACATCAAGTCCTGAAACAAATGAGAAAGCACAGAAACAGGCAATTGCGATAGCTTTGAGTCTGGCAAAAAAGAAAAAATAAACAGATAGTAATGAAACTAACTAATTTACAGGAAATAGAAGAAGCAAAAAAGGCAGCTCTTGAAGTGTTGCTTCATAATGCGCATGGTCCGTTTATGGGGCTGCCACGTACAGCAGGTTGGGGATATCCCGAACCATATACGCGTGATTTGATGTTTTCTATTCTTGGAATAGCTGTTACGGGAAATATAAAACTATTGGACAGTATTCGGAAAGTGTTGGAAACCCTGGCAAAAAATCAGACTGAACATGGGCATATTCCTTCGCTGGTTCATGATAGTGAAGACCGTGGATCGAGTGACAGCACACCGTTGTTTTTACTTGGGGTTGGGATTTTCAGAAAAGTATCGGGCGAACAGGAATTTCTTCATGAGGCTGTTGAAAAAGGACTTACGTGGATGGAATATCAAAGTCCATCCGACCGTTACCTGGTAGCTCAGCAACCTACCAGCGACTGGCGGGATGAACAGTGGGTGTTGGGATATGGATTGTTTGTCAATACTATCGTCTACAGTTATCTACGGCTCCTGGGTCTGGATGAAAGAGCTGAAAATGTCCGTAAGGAAATGAGTAAATTTACCGTTACTGCCGGAAGTGGTCATCATCATGTGCATGAAGGGCTTGTGGTAAAACATAAACCATATTATGCTTTTTGGTCCTACAAAATTCTAAGCAGTGAACGGTTCGATTTGCTGGGTAATAGCCTGGCAATATTATCGGGAATTGCTTCACCAACCCGTGCCGGTGAAATGATTTCCTGGATAGAAGAAGAATGTGCTTCCATGCGTGAAAAAGGGGATCTGGTGGTTGATCTGCCACCCAATTTCTTCCCTTTTGTAAAACCGGAAGATCCTGAATGGAATGAACGCTATGCCGAGTATAATAATCCCGGCGATTATCACAATGGTGGAATATGGCCATTCGTAAGTGGTTTTTATATTGCTGCACTGGTTGCTGCTAAAAAGTTTACCCTTGCCAGGGAAAAACTGGACGTGTTGACCCATTTTATTAAAATATCAAGGATAGAAAAAGTTGAATTTGGGTTTAATGAATGGATAAAAGCACAGGATGGCCATGCAATGGGTCAGGACTGGCAAACATGGAGCGCAGCGCTTTATCTCTATGCTGCCAAATGTGTGGAGGATAAAAAGACACCTTTTTTTGATGACATTCGTACTTGTTCAGATAAAGAAGTATTGAATGAATAAATAAAATTTAAAGTCCTGATATTCTGTCTGCATTACGAAACCAATCAACCAATCAACCAATTAACCAATCAACCAATCAACCAATTAACCAATCAACCAATTAACCAATCAACCATTCAACCAATCAACCAATTAACCAATCAACCAATCAACCAATTAACCAATTAACCAATCAACCAATTAACCAATCAACCAATTAACCAATTAACCACTAACAAAGAATGGATAAACTAACTGAAAACAAATACCCGCTTGTAAGACAGGAAGGTGATGACAAAAAAGTAATACTACCCGGATACCCGACGTATCCAGCCAGTGAGGACCTCTATGCACAAAGCAAGGAAGAGGAAGAAATAGATCCTGAAGTTATTTCAAAAGACAAAGATGATAACTCCGGTGATAACTTAGATGTTCCCGGTTCTGAATTGGATGATAATCAGGAAGAAATAGGAAGTGAAGACGAAGAAAATAACTACTATAGTTTAGGTGGTGATGATCATGAAGATTAAGAAGAATAATTAAATGTATTTCTTTTTATTTTGTTCATGGTACGACTGTTTTATAGAAGCAAAAATTATAATTATTTAAAATTATGCGACATTATGATACAAGACAAAATAAAAAGAGTACTGATAGCATTGGATTACGACCCTACAGCTTTAAAAGTAGCCAATAAGGGTTTTACCATGGCAAAAGAAATGGGAGCAGAAGTAATATTATTACACATAATCATGAATCTGGTGACGTATTCATTGACCTATCTGAAAATGGACCCATTGAAATTAAAAAGTGTAAATGATTTGAAAGAGGAGTCACAAGACTTTCTGGATTTACCAAAACAGTACCCGGGAAAGGATATGATTCAAACGAATGTAAAACAAGGAGATTTTGCTGTATCCATGTTGAATGGAGCCAAAGAAATGGCTGTTGATCTGATTATAATGGGTTCGCACAGTTCTATGTGGTTAGAAGAAATAGTGATGGGGCGGGTGACTAATGAAGCTTTACAACAAAACAGAATCCCGATTTTAATTATTCCAACAAAAAAACACGGAAAGCCATATACTTTCATTTCGTTGGAATATTGAAGATATTAATCCCAGTCAGGCAATGGAAAGGTAATGTTATGAACAAAGGGTTGAATATCATCATGTATTCTAACCTAAAACTTCTTTTCCATTGCTTAGTTTAAATAATGTGTATGGAATATTTCTTCCAGAAATTATCTTTTTAAAAAATGTATATCATTATTTAAAGGAGATATTTAAAAATGAAAGAATTAGTATCTGACCGAACAAAATGTAGTAAAAATTTAAAATCACATTCTTATGCGCTATTCTGGAAACAATATCAAGTTGATGGTAAATGATCTAATGGTTAATTACACAGACGCAGGACCTGATGAAGCACCGGTCATTATTTTTATACACGGATATCCATTAGACAAGTCCATGTGGGATAAGCAGGTGGAAGTGCTTAGTGGTAATTTCAGGGTTATAGCATATGATATTCGTGGACATGGAGAATCGGATGCCGGGAATGAAGCCTTTTCCATTGACCTTTTTGTGGCTGACCTGATTGGCTTTATGGATGCTCTCACGATTCACAAAGTCTCACTTTGTGGTCTTTCTATGGGAGGATACATAGCATTAAAAGCTATTGAAAGCTATCCAGAACGTTTTGAAGCAATGGTTTTATGTGATACAACCTGTTCGGCAGACTCACCGGAAGCAAAAGTAAAAAGAATGAAGGGTGTTGAAAGTATCATTCAAAAAGGGGTAGCCCAATATGCCGATGCCAGTATAAAAAACTTTTTTCCTCAAGAATCATTTACAACAAGTCCTGACGTAATTTCTTCTGTAAAAGAGATGATCATAAACACTTCTGAACTCTCACTTTGCAGTACCCTTCTTGCTTTATCTTCCCGTCATGAAACATGCACCGGATTACCTGATATAAAAGTACCCGTACTTATTCTTGTTGGTGAGAAGGATGGTATTACTCCACCCTCCTCGGCAATCTTTATGCATGAAAATATCAAAAAATCATCCCTGCAGGTTATAAATCGTGCAGGTCATTTAAGTAACCTGGAAAACCCTGAAGAATTTAATAGGCATCTTAAACTGTTTTTTAATTCGGTCTATACTGATCACTTAAACAATAGCCAGGGGTCCGATAATTCTATTTTAAGAGATTTACGCAATAAGTTGAATATGTTATTATCATTCAGATCAATCTGAGTCTAAGATTTAATTAAATCAACAAATTGAAAGTGCCTTTAAAGAAAAGGGATAGATTGCAACATTCAGCTGAAAAAACTAAAGAAACAACTAAAAAACTAAATAAAAAGTATTATGAAAAAAATAAATGAAATGAAAATCGGTAATCTGAAACAAGTATTTACCAGTGTAAAGAATAATTTTCAAAAATTATCAAAGTATCAGCTTGGTGAAGATTTTTATAATTTTGAAAATGGAGATAAAGAAAAAGAAATTGAAGAACCAACGAATAGTATACTTCCTACAAAACAGGATTGAAAATTAATAAAAACAATTTAATTTTAAAAGCTATGGAAAAAATGATTGACAGTAAAACAGTTGCAACAGCCAGAGCAGAATATATTGAAGTTGAAAAGTATGTACATCTTCATGTTACGGATGCAGGCGAAGGCAGACCTATTGTGTTATTACCCGGCTGGCCGTTAAGTG
>Ga0302271_10004644_pt1 | contig 10874 bp, 4 predicted proteins | sample III_Bog_N1_1_FD_198767 | JGI IMG/M metagenome (GOLD analysis project Ga0302271, IMG submission 198767) | Peat permafrost microbial communities from Stordalen Mire near Abisko, Sweden - III_Bog_N1_1 | ecosystem: Environmental > Terrestrial > Soil > Wetlands > Peat | place: Sweden: Abisko... | reverse complement strand
TTTTAATTTCACAAGTTTTGGGGGATGTTCAAAAGAAACACAGTGAAAGATTACCTATTTCAAATATGTATTGAGAATTGAAAAAAAAATCATAAAAAAGGAAAGAATTAAAAAAATAATATCCAACAAGAATACCATCTGAGATCAAATGCTTCATAAAACTCAATTGGAAACTTCACAATTCTAAGAATCTATTGATGGAAGGATTTCAATAAGCGCATAGAATCTATAATGGCTGATGAAGAAACTGCAACAAACACCTAATTAATTAATAGATTCAATTCATTTAAATGACTCTTAGAATCTGGATGGTGAGAATGGTGCAAAGTATTTAGGAGAAGGAATTGCACGGTGTGTTACTCTCACTTCTTTACATCTAGATCTCGACAATAATAATATTGGTGAGAATGGTGCAAAGTATTTAGGAGAAGGAATTACACGGTGTGTTACTCTCACTTCTTTACATCTAGATCTCGACAATAATAATATTGGTGAGAATGGTGCAAAGTATTTAGGAAAGGGAATTTCAAAGTGTGTTGCTCTCACTTCTTTAAATCTAAATCTCTAGGATAATAATATTGGTGAGAATGGTGCAAAGTATTTAGGGGAAGAAATTTCAAAGTGTGCTACTCTCACTTCTTTAAAGCTAGATCTCTATGGTAATAGACTTCTTGAGAATGGTGCAAACTATTTAGGAGAAGGAATTGCAAGGTGTGTTACTCTCACTTCTTTACAACTAAATCTCACCAATAATAATATTGGTGAGAATGGTGCAAAGTATTTAATAGAAGAAATTGCAAGGTGTGTTACTCTCACTTCTTTAAATCTAAATCTCTGGAGAAATAATATTAATAACAATCATTATAGAATATTAAAATAATTAGTTATCAAAGCAAAAAGATTGATATTATATTACATTGTGTTGAATTGACAATAGTATTGAGATAATTAAACAAGGATTTTCAAAGTGTTTAACTCACTCCTCTAAAAATAAATTAATAATAAAAGTAAAAAATCCAATATTACCCTTTATGACAAAACCTTTTTCTGCAGTTCCCACCATAAAAATAATAAATCAGAGGGTTTTTATGTATTTCATATCGTGTAGCTAAATTGTAACTAAGAATTGATAAAAAATGTTTTGTTTTTGAATTATTTTTCTTTAGACATTTTTCAATCCGTTGTTTGATTTTCTGGAAATCTAATAATTTAACTTTTCTCTTTGTATTTGTAAAACTGGACAATAATTTTTACACAACCTAATACATGTTAGTAAAAGCTGCATATTTCAGAAATTCTTAAACTTTCAAACAGCAAATTACAGTTGTTAATACTATTAATGTTTTTAAATAACCTAAACGACAATAATTATCCCTTGAAGGATAAGAAAGAAGAACATATTTTACATTTAAAAATTTTTTCTTTAAACAAAATATCCAATTCAAAGAGCTTAGGATCATAAACAAAATAACAAGTGCATATGCATATTCCAGATTTTATGAATAAATCCTGTATTTATTTTTTTCCTTCCCCAAGGTAGGTGCTTCTTTGATTCGGATAAATTTCCAGCAATCAAATTAAGAAAACTATTGACTTAACCAAAGCTAACAATCCATTTATATTATGTGAAATCTGTTCACAAGACAAACACAAGATCCTGCTGATCTCAAATTGATTTCTACACATGATCTCCCCTCATAAACTCTTCCCAAATTATTTTTAGTATTACAAAGGTTCAAATTATCATTGTTCTTGATTTTACATATCACATCTCTCTCTCTCTCCCCCCAACAATATTCAAAGTTGTCTTAATAGGATTATTCTATTGATGTTGTTAATGGGTCAGGCTAGCGATCGTATCACTGCATGCGAATTTAACAAGCTTTAATGCTCTTTTTAGTTAGTAATTAATCAATAATTGACATTTTCTGGCACTTTACTTTGCTCCATAAACACTTAATTAAAATGATAATGATTCTTTCCTTATCACAGAAGATACCGTTAGGATGGGGAAAATGATTTGATTTGAAAATTTGAAAAAAATAATAAAACAACAAAAACAATTAACAGCTCTGTATTTAATTTGATCTTTCTCTTCCCACAACAGTAATTACCTCCCAGCTATCACAACACACCTCCTTATCCCTCCCTCCCTCCTAGCCCCCCCCCCCTTTCCATATTTTCATCTATTATTGATTGATGTATTGCTATTGTTAGCATGTCAAATTTATTTATTGTTATTTTGTGTTTTTAGTTTAATATTTTTAAATGAATTAATTGTTCATGATCAATATGAATCTTGTCATATGTTCATATTTATTACAATTATTGTATCTCTCTCTCTTATTTCTTTCTTCATCAAAGCTTCTTCTTTTATGATTGTATTTTTGAATCCCCTCTAATAATGTTGAGATTCTCATACATATATCTTTATGACAGTCTGCGCATGTGCATGGCATGCGTATGTGTGTTGTTCTTCTTCTCCTCAAGACATGAGATAGATGAGATTTTCACACATGTTGGTTTTGGAATCTCTGATTGATAGCCTTTTTGGGTGTTTGTTTCGTTATAAAAACTATCGGAGAAGGGGCAGATACTTTTTCCGTGAAAAGCTGCATTTCAGCAGCTAAAAACTAGGTTTGTGTTAAGCTATCGACTGGATTCTCAGGTTTAGGGTGTTTTGCAGTTAAAATTTTGAGAACTAATTCCTCTTTTTTTTCCCCTAATTTTCTTTTTAATTATTTAATTTTTTTCAGTTGACAGGTAAGTCAGCGTATCCTGAAAGACGAAATAGCTTTTTTTGATTTTTTTAACTGCTCCCGCTTTGAGATTGATTTCGGAAATTAGAAAATTAGAAGGGATTAGGAGTAATAAATCAAATACAGATGGGGGGGGGGGGAAGCATATTTTAAGGAGTGTTTTAATTAATTAATGAGAGAAAATGTGGGATAGAGCTTGCAAATCACAAGCGCTCTTAATCATCAATATATCCCTTGCTATCATCTTAGAACTTATCTTATCAATACAACTAAAAGAAATCCTTAATTGTCACTTTTTTCTCTTAGATAACTTAATTGATTTTTCTCTCAGAATCTCGATTGTTATCTTTTATGAAAGCCAGCTCTCCTTTTGTTGATAGCTCCAAGAATATCGACTTTCCAAGATGTCCTGTTGGGTCAGATCATGAAGTATTACAGTTTATCAATGGGGAATTTCAGAATCTTTGCAGTGTCTGCGTAAAAGAAAACTAAGCTAACAATAACAGCAACATGAAACCACATAATACTACAACTACTGCTGCTACATCTGGCAGTTCCAAAGAGCTCTTCACATATAAACTATCAGATTAATGTGAAATCCTTGCTTAGTCTTGCTAACAAGAGCAAGAAAGCATGCAATTTGAGGCTGTGCAGATGTCAGAAGAACGCGCGGGATTGACTATGCTACACACTAGTTTCGAGTTGCTGATTAAGAAAATCAAAGCTTCTTAGTATAACCTCAATGCTGTCATAAGCTACTTCGATGAGAATGTTATGAAATGTACTAACCCGAATGCTACACAAGCAATGGAAATAATATATCAGATATGCAATGAACGGTAATCATCGTAATCGTTAAGTTAATTGTGTAGCTGCTTGAGAGACTGTGTAGAAGTTAGTGAAACTGGGGAAATATCAGTGAAAAAGATAACCAACCATTAAGGGTAGTCATAAGAATAGCAGTAATATGTGTAATTGCAAGGGTCTAAGATGTTATCATTGTAGAATGGTGTTAACACTCTTACAGCGGATACAATGCATCCATACACAGATAGCATTAAATAACTAACGATGCTGTTGTTTAAATTACTGAATCTAGCAGAGACACTCACGCATCTCAATACACTTAAGTAGCATATTGATTCATCGAAAACAATATTCTCGCAGGGATAACAGCAACAACAATCAGAACAATAATAGTAATAATCTCCTAGCATTCTGTTGTAAACTTCTAATTACTATTCAAGACAACGATCAGGATCTTCATAATGTGACTCTGAGTAGTATGATAGCATAAAAGCTCAGCAATACATACAAACGGAAGCTTTTCATGAATATTAGGAAATAGTAACAGAATCGGAGTTCATATTGTAAGCACAATAGCTCTAAGCTGCGAACTATCAACTTTCAGGGATGCAATCCACCATACATCAGGTAATTCATAATACGATCAAGAATGTATAATTTTGATTCTCTTTCTCTTTCTTATGTCTTTTGTTGCCCACAGTTAAACTAGAAACTCGAGGCATCTGAAGCAAGCCAAGTTGAATTGACAGATAAATTCATTCGTTCATAAAGATGTGTTGTTGATCTATCCAGGGAACTTGAGAAAGTCAGTTAAATATTGCAACTCTCCGGTGAATTTGCTGTGTGTAAGAAAATATTAGGAGAATGTGCTTGTGCAAATGAAGCTATGAATTAACACAAAATGAAAAAGTGAGAAATTAATTTTTTGATTGTTGTAGAGGTTCGAAAGCAAAGAGAAGAAGTGAGAGAGGATAAATTGATTGAGGAGAATAAGGCATTGAAGGATTAGATAGAGGAGTTGGAAGAGTCAATCAAGCAGTTTAAGGAGAATGAACGGAAGATCATTAAATCGAAGGCTGATATTGAAGAAAAAATTGCAAGTAAAGAATAGGAGAAATCTTCTCTTTTTATTTACAGCATTGTTATCTGATTTGTTTTGTTTGTTTGATTGATTGGAAACACAGAATGTGAGAGACAGCTGGTGGATTCACGTGATGAAATATCATAAGTGCAGATATTGAATAAGTCTTTGTAAGCGATTCATTAAGAAATGATAGACTAGAATAAGCAAACGCAGGAATAATTAGATAGAAACTATTAATAGAAGATTGCAGGTTGAGAATGAGAGAGAGAGATATGGAAGGAGATTGATTTTATTGTTTTGTTTTTGTTTTGTAGGGTTGGAAGCTTAGCTAAGGGAGAAAGAGTCTATGGTTTATTAGTTACAGACATAGATTAGTACTCTTGAAGAGAAAATCACTCAAGATTAATAGAGAATACAATGTAGAATAGAATAATAAAAAAATGATTTTAAATGGTAATTATATGTCTTGTTGTTTCTCAGTGGCGACAGCTTAGGCACAGTAAGAGAAAGAATAGCTGGAGAGAACACAGTAGCATCAAGGTGAAAGTGCGAATATCTTAGAATCTGCGAAAGCATCCTTAGAAAAGGATAAATAGCAGTTGTTGCTCGAGAAATCGTAATATGCTGAGTTGGAAAAGCAGTTGCAGCAGAGAATACAATAGCTCACTGAGGAACTAGATGAATAGAAGAAGCAGAATAGCGAAGGATTAGAGATGAATAAGGGATAGTAGAATAAAATAGATGTATTGAAATAGCAGACGATAAAATGCTAAGAGACTATTAAGGGATTGTTAGAAGAGCAGAATATATTAGAGAAGACTGCGGATACATTAGAGCAAGAGAATATGAGTAAAATAGAATAAATATGCTGATTAAAGGGGAGGAAAAGAGAGGGATTAATATTTAAATTGCTCTTTTGTTTTGGAAATGGATGATAGAAATGAAGGAGATCATTAAATAGTGTAAGGATTAGATTCAATTAGATGAGAGGAATATATACAAGCTAGAAGCGGAGATTAAAACATTAAATTCTTCTGTCAAATCAGCACATAGGCTCATCACAGGTAGAAAGAGAGAGAGAAAGATTTGTAGGGGGAAATGAATGGACTAGAGATATTAAAATGGGAGAGAGAACAAAAAGAATACATTTATTGGTTAGGGTAATAATAATAATAATTGTTGATTGTTTTGTGTGTTTGGATAGATTAAACATAAGTTTAGCAATAGCAGCAGCAGGCAATGAAGGCATAGAAAATAGGATATATCTCCAGTGTGAATTCAAGGAAGAGTAATAAGAAGAAGAATAAGAAAAAGAAAGAATTGCTGAAGATAATGATAATTATTGAAATATATCTTTATTCTTTTTTGGAAATTGTTCAATTAGACAGCATTGATAAGCCTGGGAATAAGATACTTAAGTCATCGATTGCTCCTTCCTCGAAAAAATGAGATATTGGAGTATAAATATCAGAAATTTGGAGGAAATACTAGAAAGATAAACAAAATAAGAACATTAGAAAGAGAGAAAAAAGGGAGAGAGTGAGAGAGTAGCTATCAACATCATGATTACGCAGACACAGACATTAAGCAACATTGTTATTCATAATTCAAGATTGAATAAATACTAATTATTTTTAATATACTTACATAATATCCGATATGCAATCAAGAACAAAACGAAATTAATATTTTCAAACTACGTAACAGTATGCATGTAACATACCAGACAAATACAATCTCAAAAAAAAGGCAGGCTTATTTTGTAGATTGCTTAGATTCAAGCCATTTAATGTATTAATAATTAGATTAGAGATCTTCACTGCAGAATCTATAAATTATTATTATTTCTCTCATAGAACTGCAATCTCGCTCGAAGCTACGAAACCTCAGCAAGTAGCATCTACTTCTCTTACGCCCAATAATTCTTTTGTTTAGTGAACTGCGCGAGCATCGTTTATGTGCGACTAAGTATCTTCGCTAACTGCTAATCACTGCTGTTATTGTTATTAGTGTTACTATTGTTAATTTACGCTGAAGCAGTCCATGTCTTTTGCAGTGAATTATCTCTAGTGCTACCTGGCTTCACAGTCGATGATTACTGAAGGATCGTTGAGTGCTAGTAATTGCTGCTCGTCTCCCTGGAAGATAGTTTCTTAGGGAATTATTATTGTTGCGATGATTATTATTGCTGCTATTGTTAATTCGATGAAGACTATTATGACAACGGCTATTGCAGTACTTGATAACTAGCTACACCGAGCTTAGGTATATTAACCTAGGATTATTCGGCGTTGATGATCGATTAGTGATGATGTTATGGTGACTGCGAGTTAGCTGATAGTATTTGCTAAATGCTTTATTAACTTGCTTATTAGATACTTTTATGTTTCGATTTCGATGCAACTACATTGATTTCAGCTGCTAGGGCTGTTGAAGTTGTAGTAGTTGTTGTACTACCACCACCTGATTGCTACCATTGCTGTTAAAGCTACTTCGTTTTACTATTATTATTCTTTGTACTTTATGGCTATGATTTAGGATGCTTAGGTGATAAGAAGAATGGTTCCATTCCATTGGACATCTTGGTACTTGCCGCTGCAGCTGCTGCCGCTGACGTCGTCGTCTAAGGGAACACAAATGCAGTTTAGTCTTCACGATTTAAGCGACTGATTGCGTTTAAAAGGGCATTAGTGTTCAGTTAGCTTGTAGGCTCAATGTTGTTACTGTTGGTAGCATTGAATAATTACTATTGTGGGTATTACTAATATTATTATGGTAGATTCGCAGCTATTAATGCAGCACCTCCAGCTCTCGCATTGGAAGCACTTGGTGGTTATGAATCAATGATCTTTTAGTATTAAGCAATCAGCTGTTACTATTGTTATTGCTGATACTAGGAGACATACTTCTCTGATTGATTGGCAATACTCTTCTCAGGTAGTATTTATTATGTAGCTAAAAGCAGATTATGCTTGGAGTTAGTTGTCTACGCAGCTTTAGTGCTCCCGTTGATATCTTTAATATTGCTGAACACTTACTGCTGCTGTTACTGCTATTACTGTTTGTTATTACTTGTGCTTGCATGCGCATCGTATTTGATCAGCTATTGAGCATATTTCGGGGATAGTTGTTTCAGCAGCATGGATTGCTAAGATAACTATGAAGGAGTAGCTGCTTTCGGTTTAGAAGTATTTATATTCGAATTACTTTTAGAAGAGCTACTGCTTTAGACTCTATTGTATGGTAAACTAGAGAGCTTAGATGATTGCTATTGTTGCTGTTACTGGTTGAGACTCTAGAACATATTCGTATTATTGCCATTACTATTGCTACTCTTCGTTGTAGTCGGACGTGATGCTGCTGTGATATGCTACTAGCTGGATAGCTGTGAAGGGGCATTCCCCATTTGCATTTGCATTTACATTTACATAGTCGGTGTGCTTAGTATACTTGGATTATTCGTATTCTATTGTTGTTATGCGCTATTACTGATATTCGACTATTAAAGTACTTATCCAATCTCACTGAATCCTAGTTAGATATTACCATTGACATAAGAGCTTTTCGCATCTTATGCTGCTGCTCCTCCTGAGAACTACATATCCTCTGTGCGGTGCTCTTGAGCAACTTAGAATTCAGGGTAGTTGTATGTCTGTTACACCTTATCAGGGTTGATAGTCAGTTACTTTTTTCTTTTGGATGACTGCGACGGCTATGACGATGGCTGCTACTAAGAAGTTAATAGAGACGATGCCTTCAACTTCGCTGATGATGAAGATTAACCTTGCGAGTTGTTATTCTGCCCGCCTTGAAGAATAGGATTAGTTAAAATATTCGTCCAGCTCTACACTGCTGGTATGTTTTCTGCATTATTCTTTCCGTTAATGATGCTAGGTGAAATACCCTGTTAGCTCGATTAGTTCTGCGTATTATTGCTATTATTGTATGATTTCGATTAGATTACCTTTGACTTATGATTATTCTATTACTATGGCTGTGTTTAGTATAGATTAATGCTACTGTGTATCTATTACGATGATTCCCCTGAACTGCTTGGTTCCTTGCCATATTGACTTCCACTGATTTTACTCACACTATTCGAATTCGAGTTGATACTGTTACCATTCGAGTAGGCGTATGATTACTACTATTACTATGGCTATTGAGCATAGTGTTTATGCTATGACGATTGCATATTCGAATAATTATTATTATTATTACTATTCGATGGCAGTTATGAAATCAGACCAATATTATCTTTATTCCCTGCGTTGCTGTTGTTATTGTTGTTATCTCTTTACGAAGAAGTGTTAGGCTACAAGACATTTGAATTATTACCAGAAGATTATTAGTTCATTTGAATAGGATTGTTCCTCATGGCATTACTACTATTACTTGTCTTCTTCTTCAACATGTCATTGTTGTTGCTATTAGCATTATTACTCACAGTGGCACTGTTGCTGTTATTCGAAATAGATATGACTCTTTCCGCTGGGTTCTCTAATTCAAAGTAATCGTTGTTATTGTTATTATTGCTGTTGGGATGTCGAGATGGGTTTTTAATGTTGCTATTGCTAGCGGAGTAGTTGATCATCTTGTGCGCATATCCAGGGATGTTATTATGATTATTCAAGTGTTTGTTAGCACTGCTAGGCGTCGCATTCGATGGAGAGCTTAATTAGAATACAGTCGGACTATCGGTGTGCTTACCTGTGGAAATTGAACCTGCTGGGAGAACACCTACACCTAAACCTGCTGAAGGTGTTGAAAGGATGCTTGCTTTGGAAGCACTCAGTATTTGCAGATGTTGTTGTTGTTGTTGGGAAGATGGAGTTAGAGCTGACTGTTGCGGTAGCTATGTGGGTTATTACTGTCCTAATGGAAACTGCTAGACTGTAGGGTTGTTATTCCCAATTGGTACTTTGTTTTAGTTTTTCTGCTTTGACAGGGAATTTGAATATGAGTGCATAATCGTTTTGATTTTTCTTATTTAAATTTGAAAAAAATGGATTGCTGTTGTGGTTACTGCTGTTTTAGTTTTCTTAAGGGAATATCAAAACTATCTCTCTTTATTGGAAAATGTGTGTGTGTGCTTCTCTTGCTTTTAAAATTATATCCAAGTTTAGCGATGACAGTTCACAGCGTTCTTCTTTTGTAATCTAAATACTTTAGTTCTTTACTACTCCTTAGCACTCCGTTTATCTTCTCTCTTTGCTGTTTGTTTGCCTTGTGTTTGTTTGCTTTTAGGAGGATTAAGTCTTAAAAGAACGAATAAATTAAAAATTCATTTATTTATTTCCCCCTCCCCTTCTTCTTATTCTTTCTTTATCTTCCTGCAATCAAACACTCTCTCTCTCTCTTATTATTTCTTCTTCAAAGTTCTTTTTTTTAGTTTTTCTCAATTGAATTACGTATCTCAACCACTTTTCCTTGTATTTTTCTTAATATCTATGTTTCTTTCTCCCATTGTTTTTCATTGTAATTATTGGTTAAGTACCCAAGATTACTCCGTGAATTGAGAATTCAAATTTGTCTTGTTCTTTCTCTAACTTCGCTTTATTGGATTTTTATTCTTATCAGGATATTATCCTTTTTTGAGAGCGTTTTGAACTAACTAACACCCAATGAAATTTCAAAATAATTACTTTAAATCATGCTAAATTATTAAGATATCAATTATTACTGGGCTATTTTTTTGTCATTTTCACTTTGATATTAAACATGCTAAAAAAAGGGAAGATTTTGATTTGGATATTCTAGTTAGGTATTAATGTAAAGTAGAAGAATTATTTTATTATTTTTTTTGAGGATGCTGATTATTGGTGGTGAATTCATGATTTCATTTTTATGTTTAACATATTTGTTTCTTTCATTTAAAAGAATTGTTTAGATTTTTCTTTCGAAATGTAAACTAATCCCTTTATATTTCTGATATGTTTGCTGCATTCTTTCCATTAAGCGAGAATAAAGCTAACAGAACCTTTAACTAATAAATTCTTAAAAATTCAAGAGTAACATTCTGGCTTTTTGTGAAAGATTTATTAATAATTTAATATTTTTAAAAAAGAAAGAAGAAATGTGATTTAAAAGTGCTTGTTGTATGTAAAAATGCATATTCTTGTAAAATTTGTTGTTATTGTTAGTTTGTTCGAGGTTCAAGGCAGATTAAGATAGTTTTTCTGATCAGGAAATTCATATTAAAAAATCAATTTATCTTCATAAAC
>Ga0302271_10004639_pt1 | contig 10882 bp, 4 predicted proteins | sample III_Bog_N1_1_FD_198767 | JGI IMG/M metagenome (GOLD analysis project Ga0302271, IMG submission 198767) | Peat permafrost microbial communities from Stordalen Mire near Abisko, Sweden - III_Bog_N1_1 | ecosystem: Environmental > Terrestrial > Soil > Wetlands > Peat | place: Sweden: Abisko... | reverse complement strand
ACTTTTTTCAGGATACTTTGGGAAAAAAATCATCTTAGATTGTGATTTAGAGAACTATTTCACAAAATTTCTCCCAAATGAAAATGAACTCCAAGGCAAAGAAGATTTAAAATAGAGATGAATAGTAGCTTAGAACACAGCTTACCAAATGAAACACTTTCGATATGAAATAAAGGCAATCATATTGATTGTTTTAGAAGAGTTAATATGTTTGATTTCCTTTTGCAACATTTTGACATAATTCTTGTGCTAAATAAAAATTCTAATATTATTGTATTTCGAATAAAGAAAATAATTGAAAAGTCAAGAGAATTATCAAAATCAAAGTTTTCATTCCATTAATGATTATTGTGATTTGCCAACAACACAAATAGGATGAGCAAACAAATTAACAAACCCAAACAATATATTAGTTTAGTTGAATTGGTAAATGATAGCCTACAGCTTCATTATTTTTATTCTACAAAATAAGGTGCTTATTAGGTAGATTAGTAGTTGTTTCTTGGCTTGTTTTGTTTCTGATTTTGATAGTTACCTTGGTTGTTGAATGGGACAAACTGATTGTTAGAAGGTTTGAATTATTATTGGTAGTTTATCTTTGAATTGGAGTTTTAATAATTATTGTCTCCATTAAATGCAGCGTTAGTACTATTAGGGTAATATCCATCATTAAAGTTAGTATTGTCGTTGTAATATTGGCTTGGATAGTTCATATTTTAGGTATTCTGAGTGGGATTTTAGTAGACGCCCATGGATTGAGTGTGCGGTTAGTGGTGATATCTCCTATTATCTTGATCAGAATCAAATTAGTTGTTTTAATACTACTATTACCTGCTGTTCGTATTAGAAAATCTGTTAGTTTTATTTTAGTAGACATTAGCATTGTTTTTTTAGTAGTTTCCAGTATTTGAATGCTGAGCGTGAGTAGCAATACTTGGATTCTCAGGAAATTAGTTTGGATTTTAGTATTTGCGATTGTTTTATTAAGAATAACCTGGAGGCTAAGAAGAAGGATAGTTTAAATAAGCATTTCCAGTAGTGCCTTAGAAAGAGTAATTGTCTTGTTAATCACCATTGTTGTTGTTGTTGTTGTTGTTGTTGTTTGACTGTTAGTATTAGTTTTGATAGGGATAAGGATTTTGAGGAGCTTAAAATGGTTAATAGTGAGACTAAGGAAACTATTGGATTGGTTCATTTCTTTACTACAGATATTCTCCATCATTCTTTTAGTTATCAGAATATCTAGAAGCTTCATAACCATTGGGATATCTTTGCTTCTGCTATAACTATCTCTAATCAGTTTAGCTATCATTGTAGTTGATATTATTGTTTCGTTTTTAATTGTCTTATCCTTTCGGAATAAAAGTAGAATTTGGCATAGTATTTTGCATTTTTCTTGATTGTGTCATTGTTGTTTGAGTATTTGGCAGATTTGAGGTTTTTTCTGGGCTAGACGAAGATGGTTACTGAATTGTTTCATCGCTTTCGTCTGGCAGATATTCTATGTCAACTGCTTTCCTGCTGTTCTTATGCTTTCGAATATACTTTATGAAGTGAAACTGAAATCTAAGATTCATAAGAGAAGAATGCATTAATGTTTCCTTAGGAACACTTGTTGCTTATAAATCTTCTAGATGAACGAATACATCACTTCGATCTTCATCTAAATTGAAGAACCCAAAGTTATTCGATGTATCAAAGAATTTAAGTCTGCCCTTCTTTTTTTATTCCGTTTGTTCTAACACTTCTGGTTTTTTCAGCTCCTTGACTTTTCCAGTTTGTTCTCTTTTTTGTTCAGTTTGATTTAAACTTTAATTAGATTGAGGCTTGCCTTTTTTTTCCTAACCAGCTTAACCAATGAGTTAATTCATTTATCCTTGAGGAATTGCATGCTATTAAAATTGAACTGAGTTCTGTGTGTTTATCCAATTATCTTGCCTGTTGTTTTCAACTTCATTATTAAAAGAATTAGAAGGTCTTCCTTTTCCATTTTATTACTCAGATTATTAAGTATTGCTAAAGGAAGATTAGAAAGGTTATGCAGTTTTATAAAACTGCTGTTAAGTCGAAGGAAAGGTATCTTGACTTTAATGATTATCATTAATTTCTGATGTAGGTTAAGGTAAATCACTCATAGAAATATTATCCTGGCTTTACATAATTGAAACAATGCTTCTAGGATCATTTAAACTTGTTGGAAATTATTGAAACCTGCAAGGTTCCCCTAGAGGTGCAAGCGATGATAGGGAAGATTCCATCGAATCTGAATAAACTGGAGCCATGTTGTTCAGTCTATCAATTGCAGCTACCTTTTTTAAGTCTATTATCTAATTTGATATAAAATGATCTTATCTTATTTTTAAATCAGGTTTTGTTATGAATCCTTCAGTTCTTATTTAGCCAAATTATTAAGGATCCTTTGTTATTAAAGCATTAGGTTTATTATTAAGAATAACTCCATCAACAACTTGACTCTTTTCAATTGGTTATCCTATGACTATTCCTCCAAAAAAAGGATCGTTCTGCTCATTAACTTCTGCAAATTATTGATAAATATTTTGATCTACGTAACTAGAATAACCCATTTAGAAAGGCTATCCAAATTAATTCATTGTAGGAGGTATTATTCCTTATTAGACAGAGCCTAGAATTGCTGCTCCTTCTTTTAGTGTAGGCGGTAAAAAGTTGGGTTAGCTATTGGCTTACTATTGAATTTGGGAATGAATTATTCCTGGTTGTTGCCAAGCCTCTGAGACTTTTTAGTATTCTGCTTATATCTTCGCAGGAGAAGAAGGCAACCTAATAAAAAAACAATGTTTAGTTAAAGAAAGGTTAATATTAAATAATACACTGAAGATTCTGTAGTTTAGTAATTGGAGTAAGGCTACATCTAATTGTTTGAGTCTTAGTCTAGATGTTCGTCAAGAAAATTATAGGGCGGAGCAAAATAATTAAGAGACGGATCTATTATTGTAGGTTGTGAAGGAAGTGGCATAAACTGTTGTGATTAAGCAAAGGGTGAAAAAGCAAATTGTTGAGCTGGTTGTTAAAACGGAGTGAATGTAAATTATTGGGACATTTTCTTTGCTTGAAGCTGAGTATTCTTAGCGGTGAACTACTTATAGCCTACTGGAGAAATAGGAGCACACTCTTGTATTTCATCTCTTTAAGGAATATGTAAGTGATTGGATATTGGGTCTAGAAATTCAGAGATAAACTTTGTCCGAGGGTCTTCTGTAATTATTGGTGATTCCTCATCGTCGTTGCATTCGTTGAGATTGAATGTGAATTTTTTGTTTGGTTTCCCTTAAGTTTAGATTCTTTCATTGGCAGTTTTTAAATTGTGATAACCAACTGGTGCTTAGATCACTTTATTAATGTCGCCTTCTTCCAGAGGCTAAGTTTCTTTTAAATCTTGCTAGGATAAACTACGCTTTAAGCTCAAACTTTCTACTTAGTGATTGGATGAAGGAAACTTGTAAGGAGATAATCTACTTTCCTTCTTTTGTTCTTTTTCTAGCCAATGCTTTAAACAAATTGCAATAAAATAAAGAAATCAAAAGGTATTTTTACTTGGTGCTCAAGGTTCACAAATTCATTTTCTGGATTGACTAACTCAGCCTGCAAAACTTCTCCAAGAATCTAAATACAAAATATATTGTTCATTTTCAAATGAATTGGCAAATTATTACTTCATAGACAAGATTCTAGCTAATAAGAGCATGCTCAAGGTATGTCTCGTCATAGACTGGAGTGTATGTTCCATCATCCCAGAGAAGCTGAATGCTTTTGGAATGGTTTTTGCTGTTGATTTATCTTGAGTTAAGATAAGAATCGTCTCCAACCTTGTAAGAAGAAAATATAATAACTTTTTGATAAAGATTAAATTAATACCGAAAAGACGATGACTTTGACTTGATAGATTATTGACACCATCTCAAAATTAACCTTTTGATTGAAAGAAAAATAGTGAATAATTAATTTATTAATCTGAAAAGAATGTTTGAGTACATCATCAAAGTTCGAATGTTCTGGATTCGTGCAGTAGTGAGAAAGAAGGGCGAAATTATTGTTGAACTTCTGCAGATTTCTTGTGAGTTTCTATTTCAAAAGCATATTTATTGTAATGCCATCTAGTTTTTACTATTACTTTTGATTGAAACAGCTTCTAGAAGTATCGAAAACATAAGGCTTAAATTTCTTGATGTTTGGTTGTTGTAAAATAAAGACAATCAGAGACTGCTCTCATCAGATTCGGTCCAATCTGTTTGTTATTTATCATCAGATTTTAGTTAAGAAGATAATATTTTTTGTGAAATAAATATTGATTTGAGGTATGAAAAGCAGTCAAACCTCCGGAATAGGTCTGATAGCAAGATTGTTGCTGTGGAGCAAGTTCTTAACAACAGAATTGACAGACTAATGAGGCTCACGATGATTTTTTATTTTTAATAGCGCTTCCTAAAGAAGAGAAGAGTTGAAATCCATTCACTTTTTAGCTAACTTTCTCCTCCGCTTTTTCTAGATTATCAATAAATTTTGTAATTGATAAATTTCACATCTAAGCAATGTTCATAAAGCTAAAAACTAAATCACAGAGTTTTCCACATAATATACAATTAGCTATCTTGTAAAATAACACTCAACCACTTTCAATATCTTAAGTTGCTAAATTGCTTGTAACTCAAGTAATATGTCAAACAATAAGGCAAAAACATCCACAATATCATTCCAATAAAAAATAAAATATTTCCTTCTAGAATGTAAAAATCATTTGATGAATTAAATATCGATTCTTTGTCATAAATAGATACTAAAATCCTTCTTTTTTAATAGGTTTTCTTATTAAAAAGAAAACTGGCAATGTGCAATTATTTTTGTACATTGTTTTTCATTTAATTTTGTTCTGTCTGCTTTAGATCATCATCGATGAACATGAAGGTTCATTAATGTCACAAAAAGCAATTTATTTAACATTGCTGAAAAAAGAAACATCTATTTTTTAAGATGAATATTGTCAACCCACAAGGTAGGGGGATGAACATTGAAAGAACATCTCCCTTGTAGTAAAGTTTTTGTTTTCGCACCCCTTAATGAGAGCATGGCTATCATTAGTCCATCCTCTCGTTGAAAATGCTTATTTGTTTTTATATTTTTGCCTGTTTTTAGACTGTTTGTTTGTTTTTAATATTTAGGAATTCTTATCTTTTGATAATTTTGCGGAGAGATAACCACTCATTTAATTTAATGTGGCCTTTCTTATTTTGTTCTTCATGATCCAATGTCATTTGATTTCAAATTTTAATTAAACTATTTTGATCATCAACTATCTTTTTTTTAGGTTTGAAGATTCAGAAATAAATCAATAATTACAACGAAAGAACGAGTGACTTAGCAAATAATTTGAGTTAATGAAGATAAGTGGATTTGTATTCCCATTTTTATCTGGACTCTGTGGATCTTTGGCAGGTTCCTTCGGTAAGGATTGATGAGATATTCTTTAAAAATATTAAACTTAGGGTACTTTTGAAACAGGTAAACTAACTTTCTAAGAAGAGGATAGCTTGAACTTTAACTCTCAATACCTGAATTATGGAGTGCGCGTGTCTTGCTTTTTACTTGTCTTATTCTTCAATCAGTTAATGATGAAATTTATGCTTAATTCTTTCTAATTAAATGGGGCCACGCTAACAGTTCTTTTCTCATTCATATTTAACTCTTTCTCTAATGTAAATATTTCTTTATCCATATTCAATACAAAATCACATTGATTTAATTTGTTTAAAGATCGTAGTTGGATATTTTCTTTCTGGTGAAATGGTATCAATGAAATGGATGATTGGAATGGTCTTCATTATTACAGGAGTTCTATTTCTTTCAGATGGAAACTCTAAATAAAAAACTGAAGAAGACTTAGCTAAAGAAAAGGAAGAGCTGGAGAAGAAGAAAAAGTGAAGAAAATACTTCAATTTGCTTCAAAAGTTTGCCAAAAAGAATAATTGCATAAACTTAAAAAAGAAATCAAGCTGAATATTTTCAAGCTAATTCTGTGTAAGATAGTCAATTCTGTGTTAAAAATAGTAGCAGTTTCCAAAAGTTTACTTAAAAAGACTTAGATTTGTTGAAAATGATAACTTAACGATTTAATAGAACTAATCACGATTTTAAAGAAATGTTTAATATTGAGACTAAATTCAAAAGCGCGAATTGATTAATTTATTCGAATGATAAAATATTCCCTTCTCTCTATTGCAAAACGATTAATATTAAAAAAGAGAAACAATATTAAGGAAAGACTTAGCGAATAATCATTAGAAACCTGCTTTGGAATTCAAAAAGGAAGCTATTATTCTATAAGATTCCTTTTTGCTGTCCAGTGTTTAGTTAGCTCCTACAAGTTTCAAGCAAAGGCTAATAAAACAGTATGAGCTAGAATGGCAATAAACGCTCTGTCAGCTTTAATCCTCCAATTATTAAGCAAGCGATCGCAGGATTACAACAATAAGCAAGAACTAAAAGCATATCAATACACAGGAAATCATAGATTTTAAAAGCAAATGAAGAAGATATTTCAGTGCTGCAAAGTTGCTATGTAAGTAGAGAAGACAGTGTGTTTTAGATGAGAGTCACTATTATGCAAATCATTGAAAACACCTTTGCAAAGAGCTCTTCAGAAATTCAGTATGCCCTCAGGCAATCTTGCGCTGCTATCATTAGTCAAGAAGCACATAGAATAGCAATAGAAAATGCCATCCTTTTTAAGTACGTCTCCAAAAATGCTCCTTTGATTTATTTGGATCAAAAAAATACTACAACAAAAATGATTATTTTCAGATTATGCTCTCGTCTCAACAAAATAAACAATGCCTACTTTCAGAAAATATAATTTTACTTCCCTCGGTTGGCTGAGCTTATTTAACAAGAGCAATGCCAGTGGAACAGTTCTTTCAAAGAAGCATTGTCTTCTCTACTAGCTCTCTCTTAATCTTAGAATGCGCGAGCTGGAGGAGATAAAAAGTCAGGAATATCTCTTGATGTAGTTCTATCTTTTATAACGTCTAGATCTAGATAAAGATTTTAAAAGGAGTAAACTAAATTCGCAGGATTTCCTACAACTTATTTTGGTTTAGTTGATAAAACTGGCTCCGTACCTCATCAAAGTGATAGGAGCAATAAGAATGAAAAATTCTTTTTAGAAAAACTTGTTTAGAATCCACAATCTTTTACATATTCTAGACATCTTATGATTAAGTATCTTATTCATCATGATAAAACAGGACTGCCTCAATCTCTTTGCATCTAAGTGAGTCAGTTTTGGAAAAACCCTTATGACATTCTTAACATAGATGAAGGAAATCCAAATAATTCTTCTTCATCTTCACTTGCTTAGAGTTCTTCCTTCTCAAGTATGACTAAAGCCTCGATTTCCTTTGAAAGTGTTTGGGAGACAATTGTTAGCAATTACGATAAATCCATAAAAGAAATGTTTCAATCGAACAAATCAACTTCTTCCATAATTCGTGCATATCATGACCAACATTAGAAATGGAAGTAAAGTAAATAATCTGATTAATAAATTACAAGTTTTACATCTTTTGTACAATCACCTAAATCAATAAATATTGTAAAAGGTTAGGCAAGGAAGAAAAGACCCTAAATGTGTATTGCTCCTCTTCAAAGACATGACATGATTCTCTCAACTCCAAGCAAATCAAAACTTGATCATTATTCACCATTTACTGATGTTCATAGTAAATTAATTTATTCGTCTTAATATTTTGTAAAATTATTTTTTGGAAAAGAATACTCTCTTGAAAGAGATAGAGTTAGTCTCGAAATTTAGGTGAATAAAGGCTCGTAAAATGATTCTCTTTTTGAAGATTAAGGATCTGGTGCAATTAGTTAGAGATATTAAGATATTTCAAGAGAGGATGAGATTTCTACTACAAAAAAATAAGAATTCTTAGAATTCTTTTCTGCCAATACTAATAAAATTAGTAGTAAACAGTTTGAATTTGCAAGACCTTTGACAACAGACAGGAGAGAAAGTGATCAAATATCAAATCCATGCTTTTCAAACACAGAATATCCTGAGTTTATGGGCAGATAAACTCTCTCTCGGAGCTAACTTTCTAGAGTCATTATCAGCTAGTACCCAGCAACCTAATCTTAACGAAATAGTCTTTCCTTTTCTGTCAAAGGAGAAGGATTCTAAACTAACTGCCAGTTTAAAAATATAAATCCAAGCATGAGTTTCAATAAAGGGAAAACAGAAGACCCAATGTATAAATAATAGAGCGAAACTAAGCAAATTGATTTGCCTTCGATAAAAGTTCAAAGTGAAAGATCAGAATAAAAGAAAATCGACTCTTAAAACTAACAATTTATGAAATCCGCTGCCACTCTGCCTAGAGGATCTATTTTAAACTATTAAAAGCCTGAATTGTTTGTAGGCAAAAATATTTTCCTACCTAGAAGCTCTTTGTAGGAAACTGATTTTTCTGTGAAAACAGATTCTCTTGCTCTTCCTGGAACATTTTTCATGGAAATACAAAAAAATTCTATTCTTCATCCAACTTAAAGTAGCGCTGATCCCTGTAATTTCGGTAAAGCAGCTCAACTAGATAAAGCAATAGCTCTTAATTCTTTTCACGTTCCAATTAATGCAACCACGAAATCTCTTTAAAAGAATAAAAACATCCTCATGCCTTAAACTGATAAGGGAACTTTTACTAAGAAAAATACGAGCACAAGTTCTATTGATGCTTTTAAGCCTTACGATTTTTCATCTACTTCATCAACTGTTCAATTCAATAATATTTCCAATGAGAAAAATCAAAAAACTAAGACAGATTTAGCTAGAGATTTAGTAAAATTTGATGAGATGAATAAAGAAAAATAGAACCATATCAAAAAAGAAGATAAACAAATAAAATATTGTAATCTCAATCTCGATTCAAGTGCAATTGACCAAGCTAATTTGAACATCAAATAAAATAAAGAAGAAAAAAATGCAGAAATAGCTGGAATATCCTAGAAAAATAAGATAAATCTAGGATAAAAATAATTCCTTAGCAATAATAACTAGGCGATGTCACTGTATAGAACTCCAAAGCAAGCATTTCTTAAATATTAATACTAACAATTAGATGTGCAAAATAATGGCAACGAATAAAGATAAAACATCTTTCAAATGGAAAACAATCTTAGCAAACTGTAAATTGGTTAATTGAAATTTACCTAATTTAATTCTCATTTCTCTTTGCCTAAAAAAAATGGATTATCATTTTCCTCTGAAGAAACATCTTAATAACTGCCTGCTGAAATAGTTTCTCCACGATTATCTTAAAAGCTGTAATATGCTGAAAGGCTTGGGCGATTGAGTAGTTAAATTTGAAGATTTATTTTATTAAAAATGTTTAGTTGTAATTGTTTTAAAAATATCTGGTTAGTAGCATCAAAAGTTAAAATATTCTTGTTTAGTAAAGGCCACAAAGAGCATTTCTTAATTTAACTTTCTCATAAAAAGCACATAAGAACAAAAATACAAAAATATAAAGTGCATATTTTTAATAATACAAATTTAGCTTTAGCCTCAAGTAGAATTCAAGAAAAGTAAAGATGGATTTAACTGGACGTCTAAACGAGGAAACAACAATCGAAGAGCTTCTTTAGGGATGTGACTCTAACTTCTTAAAAGGATTAGCCAAGAGCAAGATCACTCATCCAACATTTTGTTAAGAATAACTTCTAACTCTTAGCAAAGAAAGAGATCATATTGTATTAAGAAGCGGAATGGTATCAGGCAAAACTACAGGGTTATTAATCGCTCTGATAAATGACTTTATCAGCAAAATCAAGAACTTTTCTTTCGTTGAAGGCAGTGAAAGCGAAGAAGATTCAGTTGGATTATTCTCAGTATTGATCACTGCTTCCAAAGATCTTGCTTAAAAAAATCACAACTCCTCAGAAAATATGGTCTCGTTTCTCAAGAAACCCCTTGGCATGTAGGTGTTAAATCTGAGCACCTTCTCTGAATAATCATTTTCAATCTTACCCAAAACTCATTACCTTGTAATTGCAACTCCTACAACATTCTTACGGTTTGCTAAGCACACGAAATTTGACAAGAAGAAATTCGTCAATTTTGCATTTGATGATATCGACTACATGCTGTCATTTGGATACAAGACAGAACTAACAAACTTTGAATTCTTCTTCGGCAAAGACATCAAGTAAAACATATTATTGTTAAGTAATAGAAAAAATAATAATTTATTTAAAGGGCTGAAGGATTTAAGTTGTTCTGGAGCATAACTGAAGAGCTTAGCGAAGATCTCAAAGAAATCAAGAAAACTTTCATGAATAAGAGTGTTATGGTCAATATTGATGATGATTTTGATAACATGGATGATCAAGAACGCAAAACTCAACAAGCTCTTCAATAGGATCACGACATTGTGACTCATTACTACACCACTGGTGATGATGTCACATAATATATTATCCTGTATGTTCTCTTCAAACTAAAATTCCTTTAAGGAAAAAGTCTTATCCTCTGTGAGAATCTAGAGACACTCTACAAAGTAAAAAAGAATGGTCCTCATTAGTTTCTTACTTTTATTTTGACTTTAGGTTGAAATGTTCCTCGATCGAATTGGAGAAGGAGATGTACAAATTTACAATCATGAAAATCCCAAAAACTTAAGGTATTATCTCGTGAGTCTGTTCAACACTGGAGTAGTAAAAACTCTGATTTCAACATCTCAAATCTTCACTGATCTCAAGAGCAAAGATTTCCAAGATAAAAAAGTTAAGACTAACAAGCTAAAGGGAATTAAAAATATTGTTGTATTCGACCTCCTTACCCTTGGAGATACCT
>Ga0302271_10004636_pt1 | contig 10885 bp, 10 predicted proteins | sample III_Bog_N1_1_FD_198767 | JGI IMG/M metagenome (GOLD analysis project Ga0302271, IMG submission 198767) | Peat permafrost microbial communities from Stordalen Mire near Abisko, Sweden - III_Bog_N1_1 | ecosystem: Environmental > Terrestrial > Soil > Wetlands > Peat | place: Sweden: Abisko... | reverse complement strand
ATAAATGGATGTAGTGATCTTGGAGAGTAGATATCCTTTTACATAGTTTGTAAATCTAAAACAATAGCTTTTCATAATCAATTAGTGCATATTAAAAAGGTATCAGTGGGATTGAGGGTGATGCATTATTTTAATAAGTATTACTCATCAATCAGAAATTCCGTAAGAAAACAATAACTTAGATACTTTTGGGAGTTAAAAAAGATAATATAAAGGAGTGTTTTGTCAAGAGGGTAAATCTTTTGAGTTAATGTAAAAGAAAATTAAAAATAATTAAAAACGAAAAGCAATATCTAGGAGAACTACTTTCTTACTTGATTGATAGATATTATTTATCTGCTTCTTATGGGCAACACATCGAGCTAAGAAAATGAAGAAGAAAAGGAAGAAGAAGATAACAACAATAATAACAATTCGAAGAAATCGAAGTTCCAAGAGAAAGTTTAGATTATTCCGTACTCTGATGGAATGCCTGTGTTGTAATCCAAATTGTAGAAGCTTATCAAGAAGAATGAAGACAGCATAGTTGTGGATAATGAAGTTCTTGTTATGAAAGAAAATAAAGAGAAAATCATTGATATCTAAGACGAAATAGCATAAATGGAGAGTATAAACTTTCCTACGTTTTATGAGCACATTAGATAGGAATACTAAAGCTTTTCGTAGGAAAACAAGATGGGATAGAGAAAGTTGCTTGAATATTTTGGATTGTAAGATCTGGAACACTAATAATTAGGTAAATAACGAGTAATTGGGATGGGATCACTCATTTTATTTTAACTAAAACATGAGCAGAAAAGTGGAGATATTGTTGTTTTAACAGTTGCTTCTTGCGATCGTAGAGAAAGATCCAAAAGAATGCGTTTTTGGATTTGATTTTTATTTAAAATTGACTCTTTGTGATATTCAATTAAAAAAGCAAAAAAGATAATATCAAGTATTCAGGGGGGAAATGAATATTTGATTACTAGAAGTATCTTAAAGGTTAATTATTTCTAAACTCAGAAGATCAGCTGTTATTTGTTGAATTTCTTTTGGCTGTTAGGGTTTATCTGCTGTGCTAAAAAAAATAAAACTGGAAATCCAAAGAAAAGGGTCCTATTAAATAAAAGTTCATTATTTCTGGATTCAACCAATTAATTATTTTTTTTATAATTTTCTTTTATTTATTTTTTTTTTCATTAACTCTAGTCAACCGATTTGATACTTAAACTAGACGATAAATAATATAAAAATAATGTCTACTTTTTGTTTAAATTTTTTTATTGATTTATAGGTACTAGATTCTTTCTGGCATGTAAAAGTACTCAAAGTGAAGAAAAAACTGGCCCTTACCTTGATTACAGTAAGTTTCTGAAGACACTCGCTATGTTGTCTGGAAACAACGAAAAAGGGAGATTGCAATTTTTATATCAATTGTTTGATCTGAATCTTGATGGGAAGATAGAGCGTGATGCAATGCGAGCAATGATACAAATGATTCTAGATGCATTGTTGAGTGTGAATTACGAAGATGATGATTTAAAGCTGTTGTCTAGAAAAATAAAAGGGGAATAAGAGCGTGTGATAAATTAGGCATTGGATTAGATTCTCTAGGAGATCTTCGAAGGCTCTAATTAAAGTATTAATTTTAGTAAATGGCGATAATGGATTGAAAGTATCGATGGATTTAAGGAGTTATTAGCATATGATCCTCAAACAGGTGTAGTTAGTGAAGAAATAATTGAGGAATAGGATTGAGGTAGGTGAAAAATTTAAACAAATTTGTATTCAAAATAATGGAAAAAATCAAAGAAAAAGGTGGATTAGTAAAAGAGATTGAAAACTCAAGAACTTTGCATAATTTCAATAAAAATAACCTTCTTGTTGTCAATTGTTAATGTCATGTTTTTATAAGAATTTATTTACCAATTAATGTACAGTTTTTATCATTTAACTAAGCATCACAGTTAACATTGCAGATCATCTTTTTATGGTTATCATAAATAGCAACAAAGCTAAAGAAAGAATCATTCCTTATGTATTGAAAGATAATAATTCAATGAATTTCCTCAAGTGGAAGGAAGATAAAGTGTAACTTAACCAAACCAAAGCAGCAAAAAGAAATAATACTCTGAAGAAATAATTAATTATTTAATTTCCTTCACTGATTCACTGAGAGAAATAATCAGCCAGAAAAAACGTCACAGAATTTTAACAACTTATGAGAACTCATGAGTGTCAAAGCAATTTGTGAATTAAACAGCTTACAATGATGAAAAAAAAGAGAGTGTCCCTTCAGGGTATGATGATAAATAATTTAATAAAGAACCCAGCGTGTCAATCCTGGAAGAGGAGAGAGGGGATATTTGTCAGACAGAGAAAGCTAGAAAAAAAATTAGTTATTTTCTTCTAATCTTGCTATAAACAAAGATTACTTAGGCTTTATTAAAGTGTTCTTGTGCGAAAAGAGAAAACAAAAAAAGAATAATAAGATTACAAAAGAACTAACTTTCAAGAAGAAAAGAAGAAGTAAAGTTTGCATTTGTGGAGCTGTTAAGCATTTTAAGCAAGAGCGTAAATCGGCTAGTTGAATTCAATTTTGAATGTCTACGAGTTATGAAGGAAGAGATTTGATGAGGACATAAGATATCCAAGGTAAAAATAAGGAATATGTAGTTAGAAAGATTCATTTTTTGTTTTGTTTCGTTTTTAGGAAGTTAATCGACAAGCACTCTCAAACAGAGAAATTTCGGATAGGATATGTATGTCCCAGAAGTGATTCGCCATGTACCAAATCTATGTAAATGATTTTAAAAAAAGAGAGAAGAAAATCATCATAAATTGGTTCCATTTAAACCCCTAGTTTCATTTTATTTTGGTTTTTTCATTTTTACCTTAAATTATGAAAGATAAAAAAAAACTTCTTTATTTGATATTATTTCTCTCTCTCTCTCCTTTCTCAAAAACAGACCAGCGTCAAGCAGACTTACAAAAATCTATTCGCAACCCATTCTTCAATGATTTTCGGTATGATCTCAAGCAATAGCATCCTCAGTTCCATGCAACTTCACTGACAACGGAGTACATGGATTCTTTAGACAGTTTCAAAACCTAACAAGCAAACCAAGAAAGTGAAGTTCTCAAAACGAACTCGGCGATCAACTATGATTTCATTCGCATGCAAAAGAATAAGAATTCATATGATAATCTCAACCCTCCTTTTGCTAATCTCCATTCGGATGTATCTAACCATCATCTTCATAATCTCGCTTCCCCTCTGTTGACTTACTTGAAGAAATCAGATCCATTTTAAAATACTGATTAGCTTAGAACTGCTTCATCTAGAAAATGTCAGCCAATTCCTTCTGTTGAATAATCGCCGATCCAAAGTAGATAGGTTAAATAGTTTCTAAGTTAATCGAATTCAAGAAGAGATCTTGATTAATATGAGTCAACTAACCTTACGAATCAATCAAAAGACATGGTTTATCCTTAAAACAATATGAAAAATGAGATTTTAATTGAATAAAATAAGATGCAGCAGTTAACTCCATAGCAATCATCATAATAATGGCAATAGCCTCAACTCCGCTATTCCACTGAATCAGCTTAGTAAGCCATGCCATCGAACATCTTCTTGCCTCCAGGACAATATGCAACTTCATAGACTTCTAAGACCCATCTTTCACAATAATACCCTAAAGATTAATATCACATAGTTCCAAATTAATTCTAGCAAATTCCGAGAGTACCAAGAGGAGTTGAAGAAAGACAATAAAGCTTACCTCAAAGGCAGTATTCAATGGCTTCTGTTTCTTCTTCTCAGCAATATGGGTTGCTTCCGGAGGGTTAAGGTTCTTCAAATTAATTTGCCAATTAAAGAATACCAAATGATCTCAACAATAATGCGGCGACACCTTCTAAAGGAAAAAGCAATAGCAGTAGTAAGCTATTAAATTACATCACATCTAACAACATACACAATAAAACTACTGAAGGGATCCAACTTGCTTTATCTCATAGGACTCCAAGTGACACTTAAACTTCGTAAGCAAAGCAAAAATAGCAATTTATAAAATTTATTTTTATGAATATTTCCTATTTTCTCTCTTCAGGACTCTGCGAAAATCTTACAAACCTTACAATATCATCAGTAACAACAGAGACTAACCTTACTAGCCTAAATTCGATCTTCCGGATATCAAATGGGGTAGTTTATTAATAAGAATGAAACTAGATGAGAAAATACATATTATTTGCTTTTTTTCTTCTGTGATGTTTTGTAATTTCTAATCAAAAATTGAAAAATCTAGACAAATATGATAGACAAATGTTTACGAATTTCGCTTTGAAGACTAATGCACCAGTTAATATTGTCAAAGGCAAGAATGATAGCATGAGCATCTTCTCAGATTACTCAACATGTATCACAAAATAAAATTCATTCTTATTTTTTTAAAAATCTTTGGTTAGCTCTGATTCTTATTTTCTTAATTTGGTTTAACAGGGAATCAAAAGTACGGAGAAGTTAAATGAGAAAGTCTTTCATGGAAATATGCAGTTAGTTGTATTATTTTTTTATTTCAAAGTAGAATCAAAATCATTATTTATTTTCGTTTTTCTTATTACTAAAAAATATAAATTTTTAGCACAATTTAACAATAATTGACAATAGAAAATAACAGCCACGAAATAATCAGTTGATAAGACTATTGATTTATTTGTTAAAATGAAGAAACTCTTCCCTTACAACATAAAATTTAAAAATAACAGAAGAACCACAACAACAATGTCAATCCTAAAAACTACTTCTAAACTTTATGTTTTTTTTTGTTTTCATGAATTATACACTGAAAGGCGATATTCTTGAATAATTTTCATCTTTTAGTTTTGTACACTATCGAATAATTTTAGTTTATCTAATCTTTTCTTCTGTTAATCTTTCGGCTGTTCTTTCTTCCTTGGGGGTTCCACAGAGGTTTTAATTTATGTTTTCCATCCATTTTATTAACCTTACAATACTGAGTCTTCTTCAGATGGATCACCATCAGTTTGATTGTTGGAGGATTTGCGAGTTTTAGCCGCTGCGCTTTTTGTGAAATTTTTACTTGGATTGTAATAGTTCCTTACTAATTGAAGATTAAATGATTATTAAAAAATCAGGAATTTTTTAATCTTTCTAAAATTAATAATAAAATGTACCATAAATTGTTGGATTTTCAAAGCATATTGGGCAAACATTCGGCTGGACGCATTCTTCGATGCATTTTCTATGGAAGGAATGAGAGCAGTAGAACAAAAGGAGATCAGTTTCTCCATAAATATTAGATTCCTTTTGATCGATTTGTTTTTCACATAATAAGCACACACTGTATTAAGGTAGTTGTGTACTACTCAGACCTTTGCTCTGGAAAAAAAGCAAAAAAATAATGAGAAAATGCATAACAATAGATAATGCATAACAATAGATCAATAAAATCATCTTTTACCTTAAGAGCAATGCAGCTAGCTTAATTGGCCATCATGGAATTTTGGAGAATCAATTTGACAGATGTGTGAGCAGCAGTCAGGAATTCAAACTCATCACGGAAGTGTTCATTTGTTTTTAAGAAAGCCTTCAATGGGATCTTTCCGTATTCGCCACTCAATCTCTGTTCAAAAAGTAAAATTACACAGTTAAAAAGGTGTAAAAAGTACTTCAAAAACTCAGACTGATTAATCATATTTGATTTCTTACACGAAGGACTTCATTGAGCAAAGAATTATTTGACATGCCCTCAATGAGATCTGAGATGAGCTACGTTGATATTTGCTAAAGATAAGCTGATGGATGTTTTGTCAGGGTTTGTACTTTAACCATATAAAATGCAACTTGATTGAATAATTCGAACCACAGAGACTAATCATTCAAAAAATAAATAACATTATCCAAAAGATCATCATATTCACTTTTAAAATATCCTCAAACAATAAGAACAGGATTTCTTACACTGGAAAGGCTTTATTTTTAATCTTGAATGCATATTTTTATTCCTTTTTAGAGAGAATTCAGCAGTTTTTTAGTGATTTCTGGATTGATCTCTTAGAGATGATCTCTATCAGCAATATCAAGAACATCATCCCAAAACCCTTAAATCACAAGGATTTAAATACTAAGAGCTTTGCTGAAAACCCCATTTTGTTAATGTAAAAACACTTGTCCATCTAATATTCCATATTCCACACAGTAACTTAACACTTTATCCTGTGGATACAACCTCATTTCTAGATTCATCAAGACATCATTTGGTCTTAACTAGCACAGCAGCTTTATGTGCATTTCTTTTACTTCGTCACTGATTCTCTCATCGTCGTTAATCATTTCTTCTAGAATACTGAGTTACTCATTCGGAAATGCACTTAGCTAATCTAAAATTTCGTTTTATTTTCCATCAAAATATTTCATAATAAATCCTTTAGTTTAATGCTAATCGATCTAGACTAAGACTTTTATCCGTGTTAGGAATGTGTTTTTTAGTTCATTTATCGCTGATAACGGCCAGAATGGAGAATCAAATACTTATTCTAGCCATGGAAATATCCTTGCTCGAATTAATGGATTGGAAGATTCATCGTATAATTTAAAACATTTGGTGTGATTTCGAATAAAGTTGTAAATATAACAAGCTGCTTCAGTGCTAAGATTTGTGGAAAAATCAAAGAAGAAAAAAATGAGAAAAATGAAATCAAAAGGAGAAGTATTTTTAAAAATCAAGTATCTTTATTTTATTAATTTTCTTACAAATTCGCGAGTTCCAATCGCTACGCTAAATTTGGGAGGGTGGTCTTATCACTCACTTGCTGTAAAACTGGCCTGAGAATGTTGATTATGAATGCGTTCCTAAGAAGACTATTTTGGTTAATTTTTTCTATATTTGGGATATTCACTCCTTGTCCAAGTTGGACATTCGATTTAGATTTATTTTGTTTGTTCTAGAAGTAGACGAAGATATCTGGATTGTCAGTGAGAAAATCAAGCAAATCTACTTGATAAGACACTGAAAAAGGCAAATGCTACTGTTGCTCCATAACTCTACTGAGAAACAACTTTTAAAGATATTCAAGTTCTTATATTTCTTGAGGTTTTTCTAAAGTAAGCTTTTCTTTTTCTGCTTCATATTGTTAGGCTAAAACAGTGAGCATCCGCTGATAAGGTACGTACTGTGGCTTCATATTTGCTTCATCAAAAAGTGCATATTTCTTAATAAGCTATTCATCGCAGTCTATGCGGAAGATACTGTGATTTGCTAAGATAACATCTTGCTAATGAGGAAGAAACAAAATTAAAAATATATCTAGCACGATTTTTCTATCGATGTTGAGAATGCTCTCGAGATTTTCAGCTTGGAAAATGAACAAGATGAGATTCCGAAGCATTAAAGGAAAAAGTTTATCGTCTATCTTCGATCCATCGATCATTACACCCATGAAAGAAGTGTGAATGTACCTACAAGAAAAACACATAAGAACTTGCAAAAATATCAGCTAAGGAGAAGAATATTTAGGAGAGAGAAAAGCCATCAAAAAATAGGGGGGTTTTCTGAATTATTGAACTAATTTTTAAGTCTTAAAAATCATTCTTTTACCATAATATTTTTTATCCAAATTTCTTCTGCTGATTCTTCTTAATTGTCTCATATTTCGGCAGGAGTTTCGTCAGCGGAGTCAAGAAATCTCCTGATTTCGTGCAGATATAAATTAATGGATTGAATAGATTGTATGTCATGCAAGTGACAAGAAACGGAGAGATATCGCTGTGTGTAAGATCAAGGTGGAGAATGAACTTCTGCAGCAAATCATATCGGTTTTAACCTGACAAGTAAGAGTCAATGATCTTAATAAAATTATCAGGAACATATCGTAACATGCCATTTGAGATAAACACAGATAGAACTTCCAAGAACTACTGCTAGTACCCGAATTTGCTGATACCTAAATAAGCTACTTCAAAGAGAAACTCCCAGTTATCACTTTCTAAGAGAAATTCAATGCCTAGAGTTAGAATTTGTTTGATTCGAACAGGATCGATTTCATTGTCCACGACAAAACTGTGCTGAATGAAAGTCAATCCTAAAGACTAGAAATACCTCTTAATCTCCTCTGATCGCTTGTCTTTGTTGTTCTCCACACCAGCTAAATACTTTATTTTGTCTTGTTATTTGTTAATTTCAATTAAAAATATCCGTTGATTTTCATACAAAATAGAATAAATTTTTATTAAAAACAACAACAATTTTACTTCGTTGAAAGAGAAGTGCTTGCTGCAGGAGATAATCCCAATCAACTACATCCTTCGTTGAAAGAGCTTCAAAATATTATTGCCAACTGTTTATTGTGAATGAAAACAATAGAGTCTAAGGTACGAATAGCCGCACTGCGTTCTATCTAAAACTATACAACAGATTGATTTTCTACTCAGGGGTGTTAATAAGACCAGCTAGGCTTTAAAATTAAGATAAATGGTCGAGATGCAATGGGTTAGCAAGTCTTGGCTGTTGATTTTCAGTTTGAAATGTACTTGTGTGTATCAAAAAAGCCTAGTTGTTAGCAAGGATGATGAGAATCAACGATTGAGAGATAAACGAAGCTACTTGAATATTCTACTCAAATCGTGTCGATCCAACAGTTTTTATACCATAAATCCCTGATTCCATGGAGATCAAAAACACTTTCTCTTACCAACTAACACAGCACAGTAAAACAGCATTATTACTACCAGAAGCTGTTAGATTACCATATCCCCAACTTATACTTGGATGAGCTGTTCCTTCGCATGTTTCTTTGAATGAATAAAGTACTTGAATAGCTTTAGCTGTGACACCTGCGATAAACACCGAATCTTCACATGCCATTGCGATAATACATTTATATGGAACAAAAGATCCTAAGGATAGACACTTTATATCGTAGAATAGTTGGATAGGGGATATCATAGGTAAAGATTATGTAGATTTGGTTCGGGCTTAATCTTAAGATAATTCTTTGGAATCTGATTCTTTTGTTGATTCTGATCTTGAATTTGTTTGATACTCAATTAAGAGTTTATCCTTATTAGAAGTTGTGATCTTGCTGCCAAAGACAATTGTGACATCAACTTCGATTCGAATATTCTGCCCTAGGGAATCAAATGCCAAGAAAGCAAACCTTTGCCAAATTGACAAAAATATATTGATTGTGAGTATTCTAAGCAATACAAATGTTTAGCAAAACCCTTAAATTTGTTACTCCTTAAGTGAAGATACTTGATCGGAAATGAACTCAATGACTTTGATTTATCCCTTCAAAATCTTCTTCCAATAAGTCAGTTTCTGCAGGCCATTTTTCAACTCCAGAATATTGATGTCTCCATTCTCAAACCCTTCATTTTTGTTGAATGCAAACAACAATCTCTTTCAGTTATTTATTTTTTGTATTTGCTGATGAATTGCTCACCTACTGCAAGGAATAGTTAATCGAATGTGATAGCCAGTGCAGTTACAGCGCCACTTTCAGTTGGTTTTTCTTTTTCAACTTTTTAGAAGGTTTCGCCTTATTGCTTATCGAAGACACACACAATCGCTTTGGAAGTGCCTATTGCCACAAACTATTCGGATTCCACGATTGTAGTAGGTGTCCCGAATTGTTCAGAGTTATTTTTGAATGTTTCTTGGATGAATTCATCGCTAACTGCAGACATTGCTGTTTTTAAATCCATGTTGGGATCAACATTGCGAGTAGCTTGGCTGAGTTTTAAACATTCTGAGCTATTCGAAGTGTTCTTTTTATCTCCAACGTTAAGGGCATCTCCGAATAGCTGCACTTTCATCTCTTTTTCTACCTCTCGAAGATTCTCTGTAGATGGGTTTCCTTCAGTTTAGGTGGTTTTTCTTGGGAACATCGCTGATTCATTCTTGTAAAGCTAGTATTGTGAGTTCTCTAGAAAGACATTCGAATTACCTTCTAGATCTGAAATCCTTAGAGGGTCGGTAATATCAGTTTCAATCGTCTCCATATTTCCTCTAATAACTTAAAGATAAAGAATAGAATTGGTATGTTTATTGTCAATTTCTCTCTCTCTTTCTTTCTCTCCCAATAAATAGGTAATTCTTTGATCAATGACAAGATAAGTTGATTCTTAAAGATCTTAAAAGATCCTGATGCTAAATAGTTTAAGTATTATGCCTATTTAGATATTTTATTGCGGTTTGCTCACTAAAAAAGTCATTTTATTTTATTTTAAAAGTATTTTTGGTTTGGATTTTCCTGAAGATTATTAGGAAGTTTTCTTCCTATTAAGCTTGAAAATAAGCTAAATAGACAATTGGAATGCGTAAACACTCTCAAAATATTGAAAAAACATAGGATCTTCTTCGTTCTTATCTTTCATACCAAGCACTTCAGCAAAACGAATCATAAAATTGGCTTGATGAAAATAATTAAATTTTGAATATCTTTCAACAAAAATATTATCAAAATTGGGTTTAATAATATCATCAAAAGGTTGACTTAAGGATAGACGATTTTTGTTTTGCAAGAATGAAATGATTAGAAAGGCATTTGATGTTTATTGACTTCAGTGAAGTATACTCTTAACCAAGAAGGCATTACTATTCAAAACTCAAGCTCAAATAGCAAAAAATTTAATTCCTAAATGTACAAAGAAAGACTGCAAACAATCAGAAAGAATGGAGTAATTCGGGATGGATAATCTTTTAAGAAAGAAGACTGATTTCATATTTTTTCTCTTACTAATTTTTCAAAAAAAAAAGGCTGTCGACACTGGGACTTCCCAAGCGGTCCCCCACCTTAGTACTAACCCAGCCTTAAGGCGCTTAACTTCGGAGTTCGAATGGGATCCGGTGTGTTCACCTTAGTATGGCCGACA
>Ga0302271_10004635_pt1 | contig 10886 bp, 4 predicted proteins | sample III_Bog_N1_1_FD_198767 | JGI IMG/M metagenome (GOLD analysis project Ga0302271, IMG submission 198767) | Peat permafrost microbial communities from Stordalen Mire near Abisko, Sweden - III_Bog_N1_1 | ecosystem: Environmental > Terrestrial > Soil > Wetlands > Peat | place: Sweden: Abisko... | reverse complement strand
ATACCCATATCCAGTGTAATTGAATCAATACCTACAGCAATGAAATCTAATGTATTAGATTTTGAAAAATATAAAAAAAACTCAAAAGATAGTCCAGTCTCTTATGATAATAACTTAAAAGAAATTTGGGAGAAATTTACCGATGTACAAGAGCAAATGATAAGATTACGCTCGGTGCCTGTAAGCATTATACCAGATTCCGTGAAGATATTGGGCGAAAAGCTAATTTTATTAGCAAACGAAGATGATATAACAGATGCTATTGTCAATGAAATATCAACCACATTTGAGCTATTCTCAAATGAACTTAACTTAGAAGATGGTTATTTCTATGCTAATATTGATAAATCACAAAGCATAAAACAAGATGAGAAAAACCAGTTATCCGAACGAGCAGCTTCTAATTTTATAAATTTCCAACCTTATCCAATTGTAGATGGGTATATACAAAAAATTGAATCTCCATTTAAAGATTTACGAAATTTACTCAACCAAGTTCAATTAGATCATAATTTCGACAAGAGGGGTAGGCTGCAAATGTCTATTGATGATTTATTGAAACTCATTGAAACTTTTGACAATAAACAATATAATATCAACTTTCCTGAAACAGCTTCAATAATTTTACCAATTTCACCCAATAATAAATATTTCATTGAAAAAAAATATCCATTTTTGACAAGTGAGAATAATCAAAACGTATTAATTACTAATACAATAACTACAATAGATGGCTATTTCTCTGGAAGTATCTATGAAAACCTTAAGAATGAAATAGATTTAAAGCTATGTTGGTATGAATTCATTTTTAAAATATCGGCAGATGTTATAGGGAGATTTAATTCAACCACAAGTCCGCACCTATTACCAACATTAAATAAAGAAGATAATTCATTCTGCTTTCATACAAATATAGACAAAGATTATGGTGTAATTTCCATACTCTCAGAAGATGAAAAGTATGATTTTAATTTCAAGTATTCACGCCTTAAGAAATTCTTTGATTCATTTTTTGGGTCTAAGAACGTATCATTTAGTGCTGTTTTTAGTTATTCATACAATAATAACGCCTTTGACTCCTGTTTTTTAGATGAGTTACATAATACTCAGTTAGAAAATGGAAGCATAAACGAATATTCAATGTCTATTGGAATTGATTTTAATTGGAGAAATATTCGTGTAAATGAATTAGTAACAGAATTAAAAGCTAAATACCCATTTGCATATTTTGATCTTTACGGAAATCATAAATGTAATATTGACTTCCAGATTCAAGATATGCCATTAGACGAAGCAGAGAAACTTCTACGTAAAAAATTTCCTTCTATTAATACAAGAAGAGATGATAAAAAAGGAACTCTATATTTTTATCAGGAATATCAAAATTCAGAACAAAGTATTAAGATAAAACAAATCTTGGAGGCTGAATTAACTGATTTGCAAATCTCAAATCCTAATGTATTTAATTACAAATTGTATGATAATCCAATTAACACCGAAAAATACATTCTCGAAATCGACAAACTTTCAAAAAAAGAATCACAAGCCTCTGCTGTTAAGGAACTGAGGGGAGTTGACTTTTGTGTAAGTAAAAATTATTTTGGAAAATTATTTCGAGTTAATTATCCGGAATTGATTTTCGATATTTCAGGCAATGAATTTGAGAAAACAAAACAATTATTTGAATCTCATATAATAAGTTCAATAGAGCCTAACTTAACTGGTGATTTAGAGAAAGTATATAGACTTAAAAATTCGCTCAGTAATATCTTAAAAGGGACAAATCTTCAAAACCCAAATCTAAAAGATTATATTTTTAATGCTGACAAGGCAAATAAAATTGAGGATGTTGATATTTATACCAATTCCCAAAGTGAAACATTTAAAGAATTAGACTATCATTTGTTGAATAAAAAAATCAATGAATCTCAGAAGCAAGCAATTATAAAGACCTTATTAGCAGAAGATTTAGCATTAATACAAGGACCTCCAGGAACTGGAAAATCCACCGCAATTGCAGAGATTATATGGCAACATGTCCGCAAAAATCCCAATGAACGAATACTCCTTACTTCAGAGACAAACTTAGCCGTTGATAACGCCATTGATAGAATTGTGAATGACATTCAGAATTTAGTGAAACCCATTCGCTTTGGCGATGAAGAAAAACTCGAAATGGAAGGTCGACAGTTTTCTATTGAAGTAATGAAACGTTGGGTTCAAGAAGGTAGAGTTGATGTTAATTCTGAAGAAAAAAGTGAGGATGAAGAATCAACCATACAAAAATTAATACTCTTAAATTGGATTGATAATATCAAAAAAAGGGCTAAGATTTCGAATGACTTAGATGCTAAAACACTAAATCTTTGGGTTGAAATACTATCAGAACCTACTAAAGAAATAAGACAAATTTTCTACAAGAATTACATTAAAAACTGCAACTTAATCGGGGCAACTTGTAGCTCAATTGGGGAAAAAAACACCAAAAATAAACCTACTAGTTTTTTTAAAAGCTACTGTGAAATTTTTGGAAGTATCTCGAACAAGACCAATAGAAATGGGGGACAACACACTGATTATAAAGGCAGTTTAGTATTCACGACAATAATTCAAGATGAATCAAGTAAGGCAACGCCTGCAGAATTGTCTTTACCATTAATATATGGCAAAAAGAATATAATAATTGGTGACCATAGGCAATTACCACCAATGTTAGACAAAGAAGAATTTAGACTATCATTAGACTTTCTTTTAGACAGAACAGAAGATAAAGATGAAAAGAAGAAAATCCAAAAGCTAAAATCATTTGTCCTGAACAATTTCAATGAGATGGAAATTTCTCATTTTGAACGGTTATTCGATAAGATTGATTCGAGTTTGAAGGGTATTTTCAATAAACAATATCGAATGCACCCTGATATTAATGAGGTTATTAAGCAGTTCTATATCAATGACGGCGGGTTAGAATGTGGATTAATAAATCCAGTAGACTTAGGTGTTAATGATCCAAACATGCATAATTCTGCTTCAAGGTATCATGGAATTGAAATTGAAAAATTTATTTCACAAAACAATCATGTAATTTGGATTGATACAAATACGCCTGAATTATTAGATGGCACTTCAAGAATTAACTATGGTGAAGTAGATGCAATTCGGGGTGTTCTAACAAGATTTAGAAATTCAGATAGCTTCAAACACTATCAATCATTTTGGAATAATCCAGAAGATCAACAAATTGGTGTTATAAGTTTCTATGGTAAACAAATAAAACTATTAAAGAACTTAAGAAATGAATTTAAAGAACTCCCAATTCGAGTAAGTACTGTTGATCGTTTTCAGGGGATGGAGCGTAATATAATTATTGTATCTATGGTACGTAGCAATCGCATTGCTATGGATAAAAATCAGAAACCCGATATTAATTTGTATGGTGAATTAGGTTTCCCCGAACAAAAAGATTTAGGTTTTGCTCAATCTCCAAATCGATTGAATGTTGCTTTATCTCGCGCAAAACGATTACTCATTATTGTTGGTAATAGTGAATTGTTCAAGCAAAAAGAAATTTACGATAATGTTTATCAAACAATTGCAAACAACCCTAATGGAAGAATTATTAATTACGAGACACTATGATTTGGCAGGATACAATAAATAATTCCGAACTTGTTTATACTTCAGTTCCAGAAGACAAAGGACTTATTACATGGAGTTTAAAGAAAACGATATGCAATGTCTCGTTTCATGAATCATTTCCGGTTGATAAAATTGATAGAATAGTATGCAGGATTATTGAAAATGAAGAAGGTCGAATTTCAGAAGAAAGATTAGCTACCATATTAGGTTTTAATGTGAATGATGATTTTGATGTTACTCCCAAAAGATATGCTGACAAAGCTGAATTTGATATTTTTATATCAATTATTAAACCTGTTTTAGATTGGGGGTTAATTGAAAAAACAATTGATGATGATAAAACTACATATCTAAAGTTAACAAAGCTAGGGCAAAAAGCATTAAGTACAGAAATTAAATATAAGTTTAGTACTGGCACCAAAATTCTATTTGAGATAACATATTCTTTCCATTTCATTCTGCATTAGGGATTAATTCTAGTATTGAAAACATTAGACAAATACCGTATGAAAATATTTATATAGATGAAATATTTGGCATAGAAGAAGCGGATTTAATAAAACGACACAAACTGCAATCAAAAACTCAATATAACATTTACAAATCCGATAGTACACAATACTTTAAAATTGAAAGTTGTGATGTTGATATTCGGCTTTACAAAAAAGGGAATGATTATTATCCTACAATATTTTACCAGAATAACATTTCCGTTGAGTCAACAGCAATATTAAATAAATCCGAGAACACAAACATAAAAGAGAGAAAAATTGAATGGGGTTTGTACCTGAAACTTATCAAAGACCCAAATGCCATATTGGATTATGAAACAGTTATCCCTTTTGAGGACTTATTAGAGTTTGATTCACTTATTAAAGATAGTCGTTTGGTTTGGAGTGATGCTTTGTTATTTCATTTCATTGCTGAAACTGCTAATGCCAATCAATGGTATTCTATTTCAAATCAATGTCCAATAGGAATAATCAAAATAAATATCGATAGATATTCTGATAAATGGGATTGGACTTCAATATCGCTACGAATCGACGATGATTTTTTAATCCAGAATGCGAAAATATTTCCGTGGAATTTCGAAGCTATATCAGCAAAAGAAGATATTAGTATTGAGGTTTTAAAAACATTGTTACTTATCCCCGAACTGAAAGAACAAGTATGGGATTGGGATAACATAATGCCTCAGTTGGATTCTGAATTTATAAAGGCAAATATTGATCGTATTGATTTTGAATTATCAGAATTGACAAAAGTAGTTAATATTGATATTCATAATCTGATTGCTCATTATCCGGAGAAACGTTGGGATTGGTCTTATATTTCTAACGAATATGATTTGTCATTTATATTATCCAATATTCTCAACTTCAAATCATTTGTTAATATAAAGATTGTAATCAACCGTGCATTTAATTCTGAAGATAATATAAATTTATTTTGCAGTTCCGATGATTTTAGGAAGGTTCTTTTGTTTGCCAAAAACTCTACCTTGAAAGATTATTCTCCAAATCAATCAAAATATATTTGGACGGATCAACTCATATCTTTGCTGGAAACAACTGGCTTCTTGTTATGGGAAAGTGGTCGCTATACTTCTGGTTTTGAATGTAATCCTTTTGTTGAATGGAATCTTGAGTTTTTCAAACGATACCATATAAAAATAACTACACAAAAAGGATTTGATTTTGTTTCCACACAAATCTCTGATACTCTTATTATCAGTGAATTTCCTGATTTTCTTTGGAATTGGGACGTGGTTTCAGCAAACCCAAATCTTATAACCGATTCAAATTTTCTACTTTCAGTAAAAGACAAACTAAATTATAGTTTTTTATTGCCGAAAATATCAAGCGCAACATTAGAAGCAATTTTTGAACCTGCGAATATCTTGTCCTTTTTAGAAATAAATGAGGTGCTATGGGTTGATATTACAGATAAATCCTCAAAAGAGTTCGTATTGCAACATATTGATTATAAATGGGATTGGACTATTCTTACAAGTCGCTTCTGTTCAATAATTAAAGTTGAGGCACTTGGCAATCCAAAATGGATTGATAAATGGGATTGGACCTTTTTAACTCAAAACCTTGATTTAAATGTCATTACTGAGCAATTAGACCAATACCTTGAACGTTGGGATTGGGTGTACCTAACACGGAAATTGGACAAAGAATTTGTAATAGACAATTTGCCCGATTATAATGAGTATTGGAGTTGGGAGACTATATTAAGTGAACGTTTAGAAAAACAAGATTTGCTATTATCTACTCATTTAGCTGAAGTTGCGGCTTGTGTTTCAATTTTAGACAAAGCAAAAAGGACTGAACTTTGGGAAATTATTACCTGCAAATTTAATTATCTTGAATTGATAGAAATGATTGCAAAAACGGGGAATAACAATGTTTTTAATTGGGATTACACCTATTTTTACAATTTGCCTCAATTTAATCTACGAAGTTATTTAATCGACAATGTCGAATTTGTCAATTGGTCTTATTTATCATGTTCAAATGCTGTAAACAAGACTTTTAGTTGGGACAAATCTTTGTTTAGTTACGAGGTATGGATAAATGATGTGCTGAAATTATTAAAAAACCCTGAATATAAATGGGATTTTAAATCTTTATCACGTATAAATAATATAAATTGGAACGATACTATACTGAAAATTAAATCGGAAAAATGGGATTGGGATTATCTTACTGAATTTAGTAAGTGTTTCAAAAAAGATAAAGATCTTTCAACACGGTTCCGTTGGTTTTCAAAATTCATAAACTTTTCAATTTTTTCCAATAGACTAGATTCAGAGATTAACGAAAAATTGCTTTTAGATTATATAGATAGAGATTGGGATTGGATTGCTTTATCTTCAAATAATTCATTAAAAATTCAATTCTCTTTTATTCAGAAGCAAAAAGATAAACCTTGGGATTGGCAAGCAGTATCTAAACGAAATGATATTGATTTCGACAATAATACGTTGATAGAACTCTCCAATCAAAATTGGGACTGGGTGGCAATATCCAATAGAACTGATATTACTTTCTCAGAAGATTTAATATCAAAATTGGTTTACAAACCTTTAGATTGGCTTTCAGTATCTCGAAATAACACATTTATTCCTAACACCAAAACGTTGTCCTTACTTAAAGGACAAACCTTAGATTGGAATGCTATTTCTAAAAGTAAAAATATCGACATAAATATTCTTTGGGATTACAAAGACTATTTGGTATGGGAGCATATTACTAAAAACGAATCATTTGATATCTCAAATAAGGAGCAAATAAGGAAATATCAAGATTATCTTGATTGGAATAATATTTCTCAATCCAAGAACTTTGAAATTTCATTTGAAAATCTAAAACAATTCAAAAGCTTTTTGAATTGGGAATCAATCAATAAGAGAATCGGCCAGGATATATCAGAAGGTTTCCTTGAGCCGCTTTCAGATGTATTGGATTGGTCAAATGTTTCTAAATCTATGAAAATATATTTTTCAGAAGAATTGATTGAAAAGTATCGCACCAAATGGGATTGGCAATTATTAAGGAAAAATCCACAAGTAGTTGATCGATTAGATTCTGTATTAAGGAATTATAAAGCGGAATTTAATAGTGTAGAGTTTTTAGAGCAATTTTATGGTAACCCATATATTTTTCATTTTACACATTTATTTAATGCAGTAGATATAATCAAAGATCGAAAAATATTGAGTCGAAACAAAGCAGAAGGTAAGTTTGCAAATGCAGCTGGTAATCTTGTTGCTCGACGTGGTACGGCTCACGATTATGCTCGTTTCTATTTTCGCCCTCAAACACCAACACAGTTTTATAATGAATGTTTAGGAATGGATGTCAATTCAGGACATGAGGGATGGGGTTTTGGAGGATATGATTGGAATGGAAAGAAAATTTGGCATAAAGTGTGGAAATCATACTACCCACAAGCACGCAATCTCGGATTGCCAAAATGTCCAATTCCTGTGTTTTTAAAGTTTGAGTTAAAAGAAGTTATTATGAAAATGTTGGATAAATGCTTTTATAGTACTGGAAATATGCAAACAAATTGGGCAAGAGTTGAAAAAGTCAGCAAAAATCCCAATTCAATCAATACAGAGCATTTGTATTCTACCGTTTCTGACCTTGAAAATTACAAACAGTATTCCCAACAAGAATTTCTCGTTGAAGAAGAATTTGATTTTTCTTCATTGGATTCGTTTGAAATAATCTGCTACAATGAAGAATATGCAAACCTGCTCAAAGCACAACTTGGCAACGACCCGATTTGCAAAAAAGTAACTTCTGATAGTTGGGATATTTTTCACAGAGAGAATCGGGAACTAAAAATAAATGAAACAGATACTGAAATATCAATTAGTTCAGAGTATAGAGATAGTGCATATCTATCAATTAAAGGGGAGGGATTAAATAATATTCAAATTCTAAACCCTGAGAGTATTCAAAAAGAAACAGCGTATGAAATTATCGCATACCCTTCAATTAAATTTATCAAACCAGAAAAGCCAATCGAAGTTCATTTTGTTGATACTGCAATAGGAACAAGAGATTGGTTAATATACAAAAAATAATTTTATGACTGGACAAGAACGAATAATAAAGATATGTGATTCAGCTCCTGAATTATTTGAATTTTACAAAGCAAAAGTACGTCATTATACAATAATGGCACATACTATTAATGTTTTTAATCAGTTTGAGATTTATTTTTCTAATAAATTTTCGGCTATTGATATAGAGGCGTTTAGATTGATGTTGCTATTACATGATATTGGAAAATATACTGCTCACAAAAACGGCAACCGTAGCATTCAATATACCGAAACCCTCAGTATAATTTATAAACACAAACAAATTCTTGACATTTCCGATAATGACTTTCAATTTTTTAATGCCTTGTTGAGTGATGATTCATTAGGTAATTACATGCAAGATAAAATTACATTGGATACTGTTTATAATAAAATAGAACAGCAATGCAGCCTTTCAAATCTTGATATAAAACACTTTTTCTATTTGCTATCAGTTTATTACCAATGTGATATCGCAAGTTATACTGTCGATGCTGGTGGTTTAAAGTATTTAGAGTATTTGTTTGAATATAAAGATGGTCGTAAGATATATAATGACAAACTTAGCTTACTGCAATTTTCAACCAATTATCAAAATAAATATAATTTGTTGCGCGATAAAATATACGGTGTTGAAATTTTCAATAATGAAATTCCAATCGAATCACCATTAAATATAAAATTTATAAATGGCAATATATTTAACACAGAAGCACAGGTCATAGTAAATACGGTCAATTGTGTTGGAGTGATGGGTAAAGGTGTTGCATTGGTTTTCAAATTGCGATATCCTAAAATGTTTGATATTTATCAAGATTATTGTACCCAGAAATTTATTGGTATTGGTAAACTATGGTTGTATAAAGCCGAAGCTGATAAACCTTGGGTTTTAAACTTTCCAACAAAATTTCACTGGAAATATCCAAGTAAAATTGAATACATTGAAAAAGGGCTAATCAAATTTGTTGAAACCTATAAAGAGAAAGATATTCACACAATTGCATTTCCGCTTTTAGGCACTCATAATGGTGGTTTGGATAAACAAGAAGTGAAAAATTTAATGAACAAATATCTTGGCAAATGCACAGATATATCAATTGAAATTTATGAATACGACCCATTAGCTCCTGATGATTTATTTCTCTCATTTAAAAATAATTGGAATATTATTCCAATTTCTCAGAAAAAGATTGTTACTGGTATCCGTACCCAAAAACAAATAGACACATTGGATTATGCAATAAACTCTCCTCAAATAAAATCAATGATAGCATTGATTGAGTACGATGGTATTGGCATTAAAACAATGGAAAAATGTTTTAATTTAATTATGAATACTGTCGTCTCAAAAGAATTATTTTAATTCTTTTGAGTATAAAGGGGATTTGTCGGAAATTGGAGAAATGTTCCATTTCCTCCAATTCCCCAATATCCTCTTTTTGATTCAGCGGTCAGGCAAAGCCTGAAAGTATATTACGGGCAGCTCCGCAGGGCAAATCCGCAGCCGCCAAAAATCCCCGCCCCTCGTTCCTCTGGGCTTGCACGGTCTTTTTGTCGGCTTCCGCACAATCCACGCTTCGTTGTTTTTTTTCTGTCACACTTTTTGCAGAAGGCAAAAAAGACGTTTGCACTCCAACCGCCACCACCGTGCCGCACTTGCGCCAGAAACAAAACAACTCAAAGCTATTATACATAACATGTAGTTAATAGGCTTTTTCAGCCTTCGGCTGGGGATAACCCCAATAAAAAAGCCTATAACCCCATTATGTATAATAGCCGCACAAAATCAACGCTTTTGCCCCGCTCCGCTGCCCGAAAGACCAACAAATTCCCCTCCTCCCTTTCAATGGTTGCAGTAAGTAAAAATAGGTCGAGTTTTATTTACATGTGCTTGCGGTCGGTTCATTCTCTTCTCTCATTTCGTTTTGGGGGATGCTGTTCGTGCCTCACTACGCATCCACCCTTCACTCCATTGCGTTCAGTTCATTTCACCCACCTCAGCACCGCACAGCATAGGTGGCTTAGTCGCTCCATTTCATTTCCCAACGCCTTTTCCATTACACGCCTAATCCACCCATGCCCTTTTCCTACGCATTTCCAATGGTCTATTTTTCATACTGCGGCGAGTCCACCCCATTAAGCGCCTTTCAGGCAGAGCGGTAAGTTTATTACACCTAAACGGTGAGTGTTTAGGCGTTACGCCAATATAAGAGCCACAATAAGACCCCACCACCCATTAGTTGTGCAGAAAATAAATATATTCCGAGTTTTATTGCCATGTGCTTGCGGTATATACATTCATTCAAGCCCATTACATTCTAGGAACTACGTTCGTACCTCACTTCGAACCCTTACATTTCATTCCGCTTTCATTTTATGCATTCACCTCAGCACCGCACAGCTTCGGGAAATACTCATTTCCATTTCGCAAGCTCATTCATTCCGTTTTTCCCAAGCCCTTTTCCAACGCTAACCCAATGGTATATATTTATTTCTGCGGCGAGTTAGCCCCGATAAAATTTTAAGACTTTTTATTTTTAAAAAGTTCTAATGCTTTGTCTGCGTCAACAATTATTTTACGTCCATATTGGCTGACTGCTTCTTTAAGTATTGTTTCTTTATATCTAAATGCTGTTACATTTGA
>Ga0302271_10004632_pt1 | contig 10894 bp, 4 predicted proteins | sample III_Bog_N1_1_FD_198767 | JGI IMG/M metagenome (GOLD analysis project Ga0302271, IMG submission 198767) | Peat permafrost microbial communities from Stordalen Mire near Abisko, Sweden - III_Bog_N1_1 | ecosystem: Environmental > Terrestrial > Soil > Wetlands > Peat | place: Sweden: Abisko... | reverse complement strand
GAAAAAAATAAAACAGATCCTTCCGTAATTGCAGATGGAGTAACATTGCTGCTTAATCTCGGCGAAAAAGAAAAAGCTGTAATGTGGTTATCCATACTAAAGAAACTTTCACCTTCGTTTACTAAAGGTCAGCAGCTGACAGGTATCCTTGCAGAACAGGAGGGCAAGTGGAAAGAGGCTCTTGTCAGCTATAGTTCAGCATTTAATAGCGATCCATCAGATCTGACAACAGTAAGGTTACTTGGAAACCTCCTTATCCGTCAGAAACTATGGGAAAGGGCAATTGGCCATTACAGGAAATCTATGGAATCACATCCCAATGAACCATATATCCTGGAAAGGCTTGGAACACTTTTGGTCACTTGCATCGATTCAAAACTGAGGGATGTAGTACAAGGCAGAGAATTGTGTGAAAGAGCATTTATTCACACAGCCAGTCATTCGGTAACATTAATTTCTGCAGGAAGGAGTCTGGCAATTGCATATGCACTTCTTGGAGATAATAGAAATGCAATAAATGTTATTAAAATGACAATTAACCTTGCAAGAGAAGAGAATGTTCCGGCCTCTTATCTCGACGATCTCAGGAATTTGCTTCAGAAGTTCAGCAATTCAAAATAGTATTTCCAATATATTATTTACTGTTAATCAATAATCAATTAATGGAAACTGATCATATTTTTTCCAATACCAACCCCATGAAGTATAATGTTTCTGTTCCATTATCCTCCCGAACCTGCAACATCGATCCACTATATGTTGCTGTACCCAGAACCGAGGCAAGCTTATCGCTTTTAATTTCAAAAGGCATATCCATTGATTGATCTGAAAAGGGAGTTTTTGCCTGGATATAGATAGTATTTTCAGCTACCAAAAGTTCTGCTTCGGAAAACATACTGCTGCTGTTGAAGTTTACAACTTTATATTTCCCCAGCCGTTTTTTCCAGATCTCTGATATATTCTGTTCCGGGTATTGCTTTGCTCCAACAGTCCAAACTCCCCATGCAGGAGCTAAAAATACTTTTTCACCCTTAAGCCGGGTAAAAATGAATGTCTGACCAGGAATATCAACCCAGTTTTCTCCTTGTTTCATAGCAAGTCCAAAATATCCTGAAGTTTTGAGTTTGAACGCCATACTGTCATTTCCCGGTTTGCCTATCAGTGCACTGTCTTTTTTTATCAATGGAAACCACGACATGTTCTGACCATAATAACCCTGATATTGAGCCAAATCAATATTTTTATCAATTACTGCTTCCGGATTGAAGGATGGCATCTCAACCTGGTTTGAACCCTTGATGGCGCACGCCTTTTCAACTATCTCGGAAGCACGCCAGGTAAAAGAACCTGCATTAGCTGAATTGGACAGTATTATTACACCCAGTCCTGCCTGCCGGTTAACAGCTATCTGGGCCCTGTAGTATAATGTTGCTCCTCCATGTTCTGCTATATAGCCATATTTGGTCCTCCTTAGATCCCAGCCTAAACCATATTCCGATCCTAAATTAAAAGACACACTCTTGTTTTGTGGAGTAAATATTGAATTTATTGTTTGTGTCTTCAGCAATGGACTTTTATCCATTAGCCAGGAGCGAATGAATAATGCCATATCATTTACATTAGAATATATTCCACCCGCCGGAGTGATCCATAAAAATGGCTCATCTTTTTGTTCTTTTTGATAATCGTATGTTCTTGATACATTCTTCAACGAAGATGATTCACTCCAGATGAAACTACTTCTCATACCAAGCGGATCAAACACATTTTTATTCATGTAAACTGAATACTCTGAGTTGCTTATTTTTTCTAATTCATATCCCAGGAAACAATATCCGATGTTGGAGTATATTCTTGCATAGGAAGGAGGAAAGGCTGCGTATTGTTCATTCAGGTACCTGACTACATTTTTATATGATTCCTTTTCTGAATTAACTCCCATTAAATCAGAAGGGAAACCTGAATGATGAGTAATTAATAGCCGGGTTGTAATAGAATCTATGCTTCCATACAATGATTTTATTTTCAATTCAGGGACATATTTCCTGACTGGGTCATCAATGTTCAGATTATTCTTCTCGGCCAGTTGCATCAGAGCAGCAGCGGTAAACAGCTTGGTAATAGATCCTATACAGTAGACACTTTTTTCTGTAGCCTTAACGCTATCTCTGATGTTTTCATAACCAAAGCCTTCAGTCCAGATTATTCCATTTTTATCAACAAGAGCAATACTTAAGCCTGCAATGTTGTTTTTAGACATTTCAGTTTTTATTAACTCCCTGTATTCTCTTATTAGTGGAGTATAATCAATAACTACAGATTTTTGTGCGAGTGTCAAACCCGACCAGATTGTCAGGATTAACGAAATTAAACTAAGCTTTTTCATAGATGTTGTTTTTCTTCTTTGACGACTCATTTTATTATTCCGTTACAGGGAGAGTCAGTTTTTTTCTCTGAGTTCTCTGTTATTCTTTTTAGATCGTTGTGTAAGTTCTTTTTATTACAACCTGACATACACAACACTTGTGAGATTATAGGATAAGAAATATATATATTTGCAAATTCAAAACCGTGCACCTATAATAAGATAGTCATGGAAGAAAAGACACATTTTGCACCTGCAGTAAGATCAACTACAGAACAAATATTAAAGGAGTATGATCTTGTCGGTTCACAAAAATTCTTTACCGAAGTATTCGGAGCAATGACCGGTATAGGTGCTGTAATTGATAAAAACCGGCAGATAGTTTATGCAAATGATGATTTTCTTTCCTTATTGGGAATTAATACATTAGATCCAATACTAGGAAAAAGACCTGGAGAGGTCATTTCCTGTATACATGCAGCAGATGAATCATCAGGATGTGGAACTTCATTGTCATGCGCTTATTGCGGGGCCGTGAACGCAATCCTCGAAAGCCAGAAAACCGGGAAAAAATCGACAAAAGAGACTCGAATCACTTCAGAAGTTGAAGGGAAACTCAGAAGCTGGGATCTGAATATCATTTCAACACCTGTCTTAATAGCCGGTAACCTGTTTTATGTTCTTGTTTTGCAAGATATCAGCGATGAAAAAAGACGGTCAGCCCTGGAAAGAATTTTTTTCCACGATTTATTGAATAGCGCAGGAGGACTTAACGGATTATTGACAATATTAAAGGATGGCGCTACCCCGGAAGAAACGCGTGAACTGATAAATCTTTCTGAAGAAGCAAGCCGGAATATTATTGAAGAGATCTTGTTGCAGAGACAAATCCGCGCTGCAGAAAATGGAGAGCTTAAAGTAAAAATTGAACCAACTAACTCGATTGAATTGCTTGATTCGGCCATAGGGAAAATTGGTTTTCATGAAGCGGGCAGAGACAGAAGTATTATTAAAGATAAGAACTCGGCTAATATTGATTTTGAATCTGATAAAATCCTCCTTCAAAGGGTAATAATCAATCTGTTAAAAAATGCCCTTGAAGCGACTGAGCTTTCTGGAGTGGTTACTACAGGAATTGAGAATAATGAAGAAAAGATTGCTTTATGGGTGAAAAACGATCAGGTAATACCAGAAGATATACAGAAACAGTTGTTTCAGCGATCATTCAGCACAAAAGGCACAGGAAGAGGAATTGGTACTTATAGTATAAAACTACTGACTGAAAACTATCTTAAAGGGAAAGTCAGTTTTGTCAGTAACGAAACAGACGGAACTGTTTTTAGTATTGAGTTGAATAAGAAATTTCCTAAAGATATTGCAGATTAGCGCAGATATCTTGCTTTAAATCAGCGAAGATCTGCGTGATCAGCGGGAAAGATATAGTTTTATTTCTCCTGAAGGAATTTATCAATTTCTTTGGCAACTTTTCTGCCTGAAGCAATCGCATTTACCACAAGAGTTGCACCGCTCACTGAATCCCCTGCTGCAAATACTTTTTGCCTGTTTGTCGAATTGCTCTTATCGACCTTAATGTTTTTTCGCTGATCGAGCTCTAAATCAAGTTCTGCAAGCAGGCCTTCAAGAGCAGGATGAACAAAACCCATTGCCAGCAATACCAGGTCAGCAGAAATAATTCTGCGAGTTCCGGGCAGAACTTCCATAGTATACCGGTCATCGTTAAGATTCCATACCACATCTTCTACTTCTACACCGGTCACATTATTATTAACACCGTGAAATTTTACTGTAGCCAGGTTCCAGTATCTTTCACATCCTTCTTCGTGAGATGTAGATGTCTTAAGAACTTTTCCAAAGTAAGGCCATGGATTATCGTCAGCCCTGGAAAGCGGCGGTTTTGGCATAATCTCAATCTGCGTTACACTTGAAGCTTTCTGGCGTATTGAAGTACCAACACAGTCAGAACCCGTATCCCCTCCACCTATAATCAGGACCTTCTTTCCTTCTGCATTTATTGGATTAGCTGAGGCAACCATCTGGCCTGAGTTTACGCGGTTTTGAAGTGGAAGAAATTCCATTGCAAAATGGATTCCATTAAGATTCCTTCCCTCTGCAATAAGATCGCGTGGATGAGTTGCTCCAATAGCAATACATATTGCATCGAATTGCTCAAGAAGCTCTTTTCCAGTAATATCAACACCTATGTTTATTCCTGTTCTTATAATTAGACCTTCTTTCATCATCAGGTTGAGCCGACGGTCGATAGTTGCCTTACTTAGCTTGAAATCTGGAATGCCATATCTAAGCAAACCACCTGCTTTTTCATCTTTTTCAAAAAGAGTCACGAGGTGACCTGATTTATTTAACAGGTCTGAAGCAGCTAATCCTGCCGGACCACTTCCGATTACAGCGACTTTCTTCCCGGTCCTGATTTTTGGAGGCTGCGGCTTAATATAGCCTTCCGAAAAGGCCTTTTCAACAATCGCCACTTCATTTTCCCTGATGGTTACAGGCTCCTTGCTGATATTCAATACACACGCATGTTCGCAGCTGGCCGGACATATTCTTCCGGTGAATTCGGGAAAATTATTCGTAGCGGCAAGTCTTAGATAAGCAGCTTTCCAGTCGCCTTTATACAACAGATCATTCCATTCAGGTATTAAATTATCGACCGGACAACTCCAATGACAAAACGGAATGCCACAATCCATGCATCTTGAAGCTTGCAGCATCCTGTCTTCGCTGTTAAGCACCTGTTCAACTTCACTGTGGTCGCAGATCCTCTCATTAAGCGGTCTGTTTCCAGCTTCCTTCCTTTTTATCTTTAAAAACCCGTTTACATCAGCCATAATATCTTTTTATAATTTGTTAATAGGTTGCCCCCCTTCCCCCTAAAGGGGGGTTAATTCAGTTAAATATTCGTGTTTTTAGCTTCATGTTTTGCATTTTCACTTTCGCCTCTTTGCCCTGGGCTCTGAGCCCTGAGCCCTTTCAGCTGGCACTTATCTCAAGATCAAGTTCAACATCGGCGATCTTCTTTCTAATCTCCTCTAGTTTTTGTTCCTGTAATACCTTTTTAAAATCATATGGAATAACTTTAATAAACATTGGGATATATTTGTAAAGATCATCGAGAATCATTTTGGCTTTTTTGCTATTGGTAAACTGATAATGACGTGAAATCAACTCGGTTAATTCATTTATATCGCCGTAGTCTTCAACCAGTGACAACTCAACCATTCCCATATTGCAATAAAAATCAAAATCTCCGTTTTCATTGAAAACATAAGCTATTCCTCCACTCATTCCGGCCGCAAAATTGCTACCTGTAGTTCCAAGAACTACTACTCTTCCTCCTGTCATGTATTCACAGCAATGGTTACCCACGCCTTCAACTACCGCATTTGCACCACTGTTCCGAACCCCGAATCTTTCTCCTGCAACGCCCGAGATATAAATCTCACCTCGCGTTGCTCCATATAGCACTGTATTGCCGATTATTATATTTTTATCAGGTTCAAATGTTGATCCGGCAGGCGGAACAACTATTATTCTTCCTCCTGAGAGACCTTTTCCGAGATAATCATTTGAATCGCCCTCAAGATAAAGTTCAATACCCGGAGAAAGAAATGCCCCGAAACTTTGTCCTGCCGATCCTTTAAACCGGCATTTTATTGTTCCTTCCGGAAGTCCGGTTGAACCGTACATTGTTGCTATTTTTCCCGACATCATGGCGCCGGTGGTTCTGTCGGTATTGTGGATAGGTCTTCCTATAACCACAGGTTGCTTATCTGACAATGCCTTTTCAGCCTCGGTTATCAATTCTCTGTCGAGGATGTGATCAATTTTATGATCTTGAATATCAACACAATGCATAGCATTAACAGTCGATTCAGCTGGTAATGAAAGAAAACCTGAGAGATCCAGATGTTTGATTTTCCAATGGTTGATTTCAGGATTTCTTTCAAGCAGATCAAACCGGCCAATTATGTCATCCATCTTTTTGAAACCCAGATCAGCAAGCTGTTCACGTACTTCTTCAGCAAGGAACCTGAAAAAGGTTACAAGATTATCAGCCTTTCCCCTGAATCTCTTTCTCAGTTCAGCGTTCTGCGTTGCAACACCTACCGGACAAGTATTAAGATGACATTTACGCATCATTACGCAACCCAATACAATAAGAGCTGATGTTGAGAATCCAAATTCCTCAGCGCCCAGAAGAGATGCAATAATAATGTCCTTTCCGCTTTTTAATTGTCCGTCTGCCTGAAGGGTCACTTTTCTACGGAGGTTATTCATCACCAGTGTCTGCTGAGTTTCCGCCAGACCCAGTTCAAGAGGTAATCCGGCATGCTTTATAGATGAAGAAGGGCTGGCTCCAGTGCCTCCCTCATACCCGCTGATAGTTATGAGGTCAGCGCCAGCCTTTGTAACACCGGCAGCTATGGTGCCAACTCCGCTTTCGGAAACCAGTTTCACGCTGATCTTAGCTCTTGGATTAACATTTTTCAGATCGAATATTAGTTGAGAAAGGTCCTCAATTGAGTAAATATCATGATGAGGAGGAGGTGAAATCAGCGTTATTCCGGGTATTGAATATCTTGTTTTTGCAATAATCTTATCAACTTTATGTCCGGGCAGCTGACCACCTTCCCCGGGTTTTGCTCCCTGGGCAATTTTTATCTGCAGCTCATCGGCATTTACTAGGTACTCAGTAGTCACACCAAAACGGCCACTGGCAACCTGTTTGATTTTACTTCTTACACTGTCACCGTTTTCAAGAGGTTTGAATCGTTCTGGATCCTCGCCACCTTCTCCGGTGTTACTGCGTCCCCCGATACGGTTCATAGCGATGGCTAATGTTTCATGTGCTTCCCGGCTGATCGATCCATAAGACATTGCTCCGGTGACAAATCTTTTCATTATGTTTTCACCCGGTTCAACCTCCTCAATCGCGATCGGGTTTGTTTTGATTCTCAATAAACCTCTTATAAATCCCGGGCTGGCGGTATTGGCATTAACCCTGGCAGTATACTCTTTAAACTTTTTATAATCACCGGTGCTTGTACTCCATTGCAACAATGAGATTGTTTCAGGGTTCCATGCATGATGCTCTCCATGTTTTCTGTAAGAATATACACCTTCTGTAAGTATCTCGGGCTGTTGTTCAGTTATAAATGCTTTTCTGTGCGGAATGAGAACCTCTTCAGCAATCTCATTCATTCCTATACCGCCGATCCTTGAAATAGTTCCTGCAAAATATTTATTTATAACATCGGTATGAATTCCAACTGCCTCAAATATCTGCGATGATCTGTAGCTTCTCAGAGTGCTGATACCCATCTTAGACATAATTTTCAGTATTCCCTTGTTGACTGCATTCACATAATTCTCTTCTGCCTTCTGATAGTCGAGTTGTATTGCCTTATCTTTTATCAGTTTGTCAATCACAGCCAGACTCATATATGGATTAATAATGCTTGCGCCATATCCAAAGAGCAGCGCAAAATGCATTACCTCACGTGGTTCAGCTGATTCCACAACTATATCAATCTGCATCCTCTTTCTTACCTTGATCAGATGGTGATGAACAGCAGATACAGCCATTAAAGATGGTATAGGTGCCGCGTTTTCGCTGATACCACGATCAGACAGAATTATATAATTTTTCCCTTCATCGACTGCTTTTTCAGCATCTTTACACAATTGTTCAACAGCATCCCTGAGTCCTTCGGCGCCTCTACCGGCATCGAAATGCAGTAGAAGATTAGCTGCTGAAAATCCTTTATATCTCAGGTTTTTAACAACCTGGAAATATGTATTTGAGATAACCGGATTCCTGAATCTGACCATTTTTACATGATCAGGTGATGTTTCAAGAAGATTTTGCTGTAAAGAGCCCAGGTACCCGGATAAGGTCATGACAAGTTCTTCCCTGATAGGATCGATAGGTGGATTCGTTACCTGGGCGAATAACTGTTTAAAATAGTTGAAAAGCCTGTATGGTTTTTTTGAGAGAACAGCAATTGGAACATCGTTGCCCATTGAACCTATAGGCTCTTTGCCTGTGGCAGCCATCTCTTTAATGATCCTGTCAGTATCCTCCATCGAATAATTAAAGGAAGTTATATATTTATTATACTGATCGCCCATGTCAGTTGTCTCCTGGTGACCAGTTTCAATCTTTTCGAGTTTGACCATATTCTGCTGGATCCATTGTCCGTAAGGATATTCCGCAGCCAATTCAGCTTTAAGTTCTTTGTCATAGAAAATTTTGCCCGCCTCTGTATCAACCAGGAGCATCTTGCCCGGTTTCAACCGTCCTTTTTCCCTGATTTCCTCAGCAGCAAAAGTCTGTACACCTGCTTCAGATCCCATTACAATCAGATCATTGGTCGTTATAACATATCTTGACGGACGAAGTCCGTTTCTGTCAAGCATTCCCCCAATATAACGTCCATCTGAGAAAATGAGCGAAGCCGGGCCGTCCCATGGCTCAAGAAAAGTTGAATGGTACTTGTAGAAAGCTTTCAATTCCGGTGAGATGGGGTTCTTATCGTTTATTGATTCAGGAATCAGTACCGACATAGCATAGGGTAGCGATTTACCGCTCATAATAAGAAATTCCAGCACATTGTCAAGAGATGCAGAATCACTTTTGTCGGGTTCGATTATAGGATAAAGACGTGTCAGATCACCCAGCTTATCTGATTTAAGGATTGATTCTCTTGCTTCCATCCAGAACCGGTTCCCTTTTATTGTATTTATCTCACCGTTATGTCCAAGCATCCTGAATGGCTGAGCCAGATCCCAGCTTGGAAATGTATTGGTGCTGAATCTTGAGTGTACCAGTGCAATCGCGCTTTGTAACCGCTCATCATTAAGGTCGAGAAAATACTCACCTAACTGAATTGAGGTAAGCATACCTTTATAAACAAGCACCTTAGTTGATAGACTTGGGATATAGAAAAAGCTCTTTTGATTAATATCGGAATTACGGATTATGTTTTCTGTCCTTTTCCTGATAATATATAATTTCCGTTCAAGATCTTCCTGAGGAATATCCGCGCCCAGAAGTATCTGCAGTATTTCAGGTTCAGCAGCACGTGATATCTCTCCAATTACTGAGCTGTTTCTCGGTACTTCACGAAATCCGATCAGATTGACACCTTCCTCCTTAATAATACCTGTCAGGATCTCCTGGCATCTGGATGCATCTGAACTATCCTGCGGAAAGAAGACAAGTCCGGTTCCAAACTGTCCTTCCGGTGGAAGTGAATAGCCCTGTATAAGGTAGAAATCTCTTGGGACCTGTATCAGAACACCGGCCCCATCTCCGGTTTTACTATCAGCTCCTTCCGCACCGCGGTGCGTCATATTTATAAGAATATCCAGTCCCTGCCTGATAATTGAGTGGGACTTTTTCCCTTTGAGATGTGCAACAAATCCAATCCCGCAATTCTCATGCTCAAACTCCTGTCGGTACAATCCCTGTTGCTTTGGACGTTCTTTTTTCATAATTATTGACTTCATTATTCTTCTGTTTTATACAAAAAAACCGTTCTCTGTGTTTGAGAGAACGGTCATCCCTAATCCGATACCAAACACCATTCTCAGTCAGTTCCAATTAACCTTTTAATGAGGCGTGATATTATGGATTTAAATTTATTCATTTATATCAATTCAATTATATTAATATATGCCGACAAATATACTACTTATTCTTTCAGATTGTCGCAAAAAACAATAAAATAATTAACAAAAAACTGTAAATTATTTAAAAAGTTATAAACCTATTAATTAACAATACAATTATTATTCCAAACAATAACCCCCGATATACTTAACCTTTATATACATATTTTTGTTAACTTGTAAATCTTTAATTTGAAGACCGCTATTTAATTTCTCTGATAATCAGATCGATATGGAAAATCCTAAGAATCTAATAATTGTTATATTCGGAGCCTCCGGAGATCTTACTTCCCGTAAGCTTATGCCTGCTATATTTTCGTTGAAGACACAAAAGATTATGCCTGAGAAATATGCAATACTTGGCGTTGGCAGGACAAAAATGTCAGATGAAGAATTCAGAACAAAGATGAGCGGGGCAATCGTCTCATATTCTGAGGAGAAGGTTACAGATCAAAATCTCATTACCGGGTTTGTAAAGGACCTTTATTATTTTTCATTTGATAGTATTTCAGAAATCGGGTATACTGAACTCAAAACATTATTAGTGGAACTCGATAAAAAGTACATAATCGGAGGTAATTATATCTTTTATATGGCTACCCCTCCGAGCATGTATGAGATTATAGCAGTAAACCTTTCAAAATCGGGATTGTGTAATCAGGAAAATGGTTTCAGGAGGTTAATAATTGAGAAACCCTTCGGATACGATCTTGAATCAGGCCGCAAGCTCAATAAAACTTTACATGAAATTATTTCGGAGGATCAGATATTCAGGATTGATCATTACCTTGGAAAGGAAACGGTTCAGAATTTGCT
>Ga0302271_10004631_pt1 | contig 10894 bp, 7 predicted proteins | sample III_Bog_N1_1_FD_198767 | JGI IMG/M metagenome (GOLD analysis project Ga0302271, IMG submission 198767) | Peat permafrost microbial communities from Stordalen Mire near Abisko, Sweden - III_Bog_N1_1 | ecosystem: Environmental > Terrestrial > Soil > Wetlands > Peat | place: Sweden: Abisko... | reverse complement strand
ATCTTCGTTGGATTAGATAAACTATGTAACCTTCGATTGTAGGAATTATTATGAGTTTTATTGTAATAAATGATTGTTTATGGATAAATTTTATTGAAAGGTGCCTTTGATGTTTTTGCTAGTATTTTTAAGGTAATTCCATACTTTAGGTTTTCTGTTTTAAGGTAGGAATCATCATATTTTTAAGTTAATTTAAAGAATTGATAATAATTATTTGAGTAGATAGTCAGTAACATTTTTATGAGATGATTAGCGATCAGGAAATATTCAACATAATATGACTAATTTTTTATGAAATATGATTGAAGTCAGCATTTTTGCATGCTTCCTTTGAGCAAAATCAAGAAAATACAAATAAATATGAATTCCTATCTTGCTCATAAACCTAATCAGCCTATTTTAATCTATATTTTGTTACTTGGAGACAAACTAAAAAGCAAAATATCCAAAAGAATCTAACTCACATCACTGACTGCTATTTGTTTAGTAATATTTCCTGTGAGATAGCAACTGATTTGTGTACGTGTTTCTTAATCAAACTCTTTCTAAGAAAAAAAGAAAAGCATATTTCTAAGGTCAAAGAAAGTGTTATTGCATAGAATTTATTCCTCAAAACGAAAATGAAGTTAAGGGAGGTCAATGCGCGACTGCTAAATAAGAATATGATCACCGATATCTAGAAGAAACTTTCAGAATATCCTAGATACATCATGTCCATTGTTGATTTTTCATTTGCAGCATAACGCATCATCGAAAAGCACATGCAATCTATTGCTAAATTGTCTTCATAGTGTTTGTAGCAATAATCATCATGCTAGCGATAGTAGCAGCAACAAAAAGATAATTCCTAACTGCAGCTGGAGTAAATCACAGGAATCTATTAACAAAATGGATAAACTCTTGAATTGCAACGAGATTCAGTTGGATTTATGGGTGTGCTTCTGGGATCTGCTGAGAAGATGTTCAATGATAAAGAACGAGTATTCTCCAATGCAAGTCAAGGAGCTGTTTAAGAATTAGGCAGTGTTATACAAGATGTTGAGCAGACTTAAAGTAGTCTGTAGCTAGCAGGTTTGAGTGAATACCGCGAGGAAGAGCGTAGTTTCTTTAATTAATTGAATCTTTTCAAGGAATGCTGCTCGCAGACGACTAAGAAAATAGATAGCTACAAGAATGCACTCATCGATCCATCGTTGATTTACAACACAAAGCAGCAGTTACTGAAGTGGAACTAATTAGCGAGCTAGTATAGCAGTTTATTACAGATGCAGATAGGGATATCTGATTATTTAGAGTTATTCTAAACTAAGCGGAAGGCATTAGCAATTAATCTCCAGGAATTGCTAGAATAGAACAAATTAGCACTGATTAAAGTTATAACGTTGTTTTAGAGATTCACGCAGACATCTGCGCCGTAGTTTATTCATTTGTTCTTTTTCTTTGCGACTTATCTACATGATCACACGAAATCGCTGCGAGCTACAAAGGAGAAGAGTAGAATTAGGTAATCGTAGACGTTTGAATCAATGTCTTTTACAGCAGAACCGCAGGTAGATCTCAGCTGTAATTAAATTTTTCCGTGGATGTAAGTTTGATATTTGTTGAAATGGAATTTTCTAAAAAAATAGAGCAATTTCTGAGATATCTCGAAGCACAAACGAAAATCAACGATCAACAGCTCATAGGATTCTCTGATATCTCAGCTTTGTTCATCGCAGCTGTAATAAACAATCGAATTTTCTTAATTTTTAAACACAAAAGCTGTAAATTTTTGGTTTATGTTTTGTTGTTCTGGACTTCAAACTAACCACCTCCCTTTAAATACTCTCCTTACCACTTAGATTCAGAAGTAATCCCTTCAACGACAAGAAGAAATCAATCGCAGTTTAAAATATCTAGAAAACTTGAAATCTTGCTATGACATTTCCGCAAAGAATCTGAAGGAGTTGCTAACTGAATTCGAATCTAAAAATAAGCATGCAATCATCAGATTAATGGGGAAAGAATCAGCTGCTTAACTGAATAATCTGCTAAACAGCGTGTAGATTGTTTCAAGTGAATTCTATCGCTAATCCAAAATAATCCAAGTAGCTTCTCAATAAATCAGCTATCATCTATAAACTTTGCAAAATTGCCATAATTAAGTGTTCACTGGATTGAATCGATCTCTGTCGGACCATTCAAATATCAAAAATGAATTCAAGAAATCACTCGAAAATTTCCAGAGTTAAGGTAAGAATAAAATAAAAGATCATTCCCAATCCTTCACGAATTTGAGGTTTAATCAAACTTTTTTTTGCTTGAAGTTTTGATTTAAAACGAACGAGCGAGAATGCAATAATCTGTTCCTCTGCTGAAGGAATGTTTCGTGTACATCTTATAAGATTATCAACGGATTAGTAAAAGCATTTCTTATTCAAAACTTATTATATTCTGTGTATTTCTACCCCCATTTTGTTTGATCGATCTCTCATTTGCAATCAAGATTAAAAGGAGTTGAATGGGGTTCGAGATTGCCAATGGAATATAATCTTATAACTCGAATAAAGCTGTAGGGATTTGATCAGTCATTCCGAGAAAATAACTGAAAACGATCATATTCATGGGTTAGAAGATATCCCTAACTCCCCAATAAGATTTAACTCCAGCGAGAATGTCAATACTAAGTTAATCGAATCGGTAGTGCAGAACACCTTAGAGACTGATAAAGTCTTGAGTGTCTTATATGTTGATCTCAAAGAGGAAATCGCTGGTTTAGGGAAGGATTTTGAGAAAACTGAGTTCTTCGATTATCAACTAGTTGAGTAATTAACACCACCGCAGGGGATGTAGCCTCTAGTTGGGCCTAGCATAAGAGAACAATAAAGGAAGCGGTAGAAATCCCTTGAGAGTTTTGTGAGTTTCGAAGTCGTTTCTGATAACGAAGAAGAGAAAATATCAGCGAGATAATATGAAAGACGATTATCTACGAGTTCGGAGGAATATTTTTATGCTGAAAAACACTCAAAAGGAAAGAACCAAGGTGAATCAACAGAATAGCAGCATTAGAGCTCTTCTCAACGCGGAACGCAAGCACAACAAAATCATCCACTGCATCATGTATCCTCACCGTCATTGCATCACCATTTGAGCGTTCAAGAAAGTTAAACGAAGAAGGAAGAGTTAATTTAGCATGAGAAGTTCATAAGACAGCGCACAATCTGGAGCGAAGGTGAAGAACTTAAGCACCATTTTTCATGTGCATTTGCATAACGAATTAATCTCCAAGGCAGGATATATATCACGAATTTGCGATTGATCTTCCACAGTTATTTCAACGGCAATACGATTTTCTTCAATGAGACACTCCTGGAAATACCTAAATCGGATATTCGCATCATTCACAAAAGGAAAAATATGCTTTTCCTTGATAATGCGATTCAAATCGATGTAATCAAAGGGTCTCTTTTGTTTACGTAATTCATATATCGAGATGCAGCATTTGATGCGATTGTGAAGGTTCTACAACCGTCTGAAATGGCATAAATATCGAATGCTATGTAGAGTTCTTAAATGAGAAAAAGAACGTTAGTTGAGATCGACGAGGATTTGAATTTAATGGATAATAATAGTATTAGGATAGATAATGACAATGAAGACGAATCTGATTCGGAAGATTGCACGGAGTAGGAAATACAGCAATAGATCGCATAACGAAGAGATAATATTGAGAATGGAATGAAATAAAATGATAGTTTCAAGCATACTTTGATATAAACAGTGCTGAAAGGCGAGAATATTTCGATAAAAGATTTATTTTAAAGTTGTCTGAGTGATAATACGTATGCTCATCAGGGAGAAGGATAACAAAAATAGTAATCTTAGAGTGGTAGTAGTAATACATCGCAGTCTTAGATTTATTAGAATTATTTTTTCTATTATATCAAGAATGTAATGAAATGCTGGGATATCTCAATTGAAAATTGGTCACCACCACCTCCTGCTTATTTTCTGTAAGAATCCCTTTTATACGCTTTGTGACTGCTTTCGCAGAAGGAGAAAATAACTCTTTTAATTTTGATTTGTTTTGCTTTGATTTCCTTAAGAAAATCAAGTGGAAAAGATGTTCAGAAGGAGAAACAAGAAGAGAAAGTACAGAAATGGCTTGAGATCAGTTAAAGATAAATTAACTACAATAAAGGTATTCCTTTCTCAGGAATCCCTTTTATCCCTAAATCTTGTCATGTGCAAGAGAAACAGAAACTGTATTTTATCTCCGTCGATTCGCTAGTATTTGAGTTGGAAATCTACAGCTCCGGTGTCCCCATGGCAGACACGTTTTATTTGATTATTCGGAATTCGTTTTCGCAAATAAATCCTGATTAGATTTCCTACAAAGTTGAGATGGATGTGAGAATACTCAAAAGCACTTGGCTGAGTGCAACTTTAGAATCGCAATGCATCAAAGAAGGAACGACTTCAAGCAATCTGATTGCATCGTATTTCTAAGAAAGAATAACTGAATTCATGGCAGCAAACAAGAAGTTAGTTTTAGAGAGAAAATCATAAACCCAAGACGGCAACAATATTCTGCGATCTTCTACTAATTTACATGAATCTGGTGAAAAAAATAACAACAATAATCAACAACACAAGTACAATTTGTAATCTCCTCCTTAGGATTCACAACAACAAAAGCAGCAATCCAAACAAAATAATAGCAGAAATAATAGGAATTAACAAACTCAATAACTCTCAAAAGAAAGAGAAGCAAGAATACTAAAAACCCTTGATCCGATCGAATTATACACAACGAAGTTATTTGAGATGCAACTCGGCGATTCTAAAGTGGAGATCACACCTTTTGATGCATTTCTCTGTCTTTTCGGAGAGACAACGACTCTCTGCAAGGGGTATTCAGACCCATATTAGTGCTTAAAAGTTGAGAAGTTCAAAGACACCAAATACTAAATAACTAAATGGGATCCTCCGCTGATTGATATTTTCAGCCAAAATAAGCATAACGACAGTTCATCAGACTCAAGTAAACGAGAAGTTTAGTTTGTTCATCCTTTGCCTTCTAGTAGCATCCCATTTATGCCAAAAGAGTGTTCTGTGAAAGAAATCTAAACATGCTATTAACTATCAGATAAACTGATTATTATGAATAGTGAAGTCTTCACTACAGGCGTTCCTAAGGGAGATTCATTTACAGCGAGACTTAGAATGATATTCGAGTAGATAAGCCCAAATGTCATTAGGTATTCGTAGCATTCGTATATGAATTTCATTAAATCAACTTTCCTGCAGGGAGCAATCGAAAAAGCATCGATTGAGCAGTAACAAATAGCTGCAGGAGTGATTCAGTAATTCACAGGTGATTTGATAAATACTATGATTGTTCAGAAGAGATAGTAATTAAGTCAACATGTAGCTCCTGAAACTTCAAATATTCTGAAAAGATTGTCTTCATCAGATGCTGTTGGCAATCCGAAGTGTCTTTAAGAAATGGAACATCGAAAACGAAGAATATTATCATTAATGGAACCAAACGATAAGTTTACACAGAAAGTTATAGAAAAATCGTTTTCAACTACTTCCACAACTGCAAGCAACGACGTGAGCTTGCAGGAATTCATACATTTGATGTTTTCGGAGTCTCTTCCGTTCGAAGGTTCTTCTGATTTTATAGAATATATCAAAGTTATTAAATCTGCTGATAAAGATTTCACTTCAACTCGGTATAATCCAACCTTCCCAGCTTATTTCTCCTTCCATAAAACATCTCCCACCGAAGACAATCTTCAAGCGCTGCTTAAGAGCGTCGACATGTCAGAACGACAGATTACCTACACGCATCCTATGCCACCAACGAGCATCCCCTTTATGCCCAAGACATGCAAAATCAAAGAAATCCATAAGATCTACTTCATTTCACCTGAGTTAGTTGTGGTGAACATCGAGGTATTCACAAGTGGAGTACCTAAATGTGATACGTTCAGTGTGAGGATGCGATAGATCTTTCGATAAGTTCATTCGGAGCATAGAATCGAATTTACACTGCTCGCGTATGTTTAGTTTTTTGAAAATACAATTCTAGCAGGAAAGATTCAGTCAAGTGCGATTGAATAGTAGACACTTTCAGCTTAGACAATCACTGTGCCCAACTACGAGAACGCAATGAATCTTCTCAGGAATAGAAGATAATCTAAAGAAAGTCCAATGATTAAACCACCAAGTCATACGAAAAATTAATATTCGCTGCATAGAGTTAAAAGTATACACCTGGCGGATGAGGGCGAAGAAAGAATTAGCCTTGCTGATTGTAGTCCTAATTATTAGCCACAAGGCAATTCAAATATGTTTCAGTTTTCTGAATAATAGAGATCAAATGTTTAGTAAAGGAGGAGTAGTATTACCAAGAATAAGTAGAAGAATACTTCTGTTGGAGGGGTGGATAGGACATTTAGTTAATAGGATTAAGTAGTAAAATTAACTGAGAACATTGAGTCAATGAATAGCAAGTTTAAGTTATTCATGATTGGTTTTGTTGTCATCTATGTGACGACTTTGCTTGGATTCTTTCTCAAATCATGAGTGAATATATAAAATAGGTGCTTCAAGTTGCTGTTTTTTTCCATTTCAGATGTTTTTATGTCTTTATTTATATTTCCTGTATCAAAATGAGCTACTTTTTAGCTGTTTTTCATTTCATAACTACAATTTTATCCCAAAGCAAATTAAAATTATGATAGAATTTTGTAAATTCTTATTTAGGATAGAGAATATTTAAATAAAAAACAAAGTAGAGATATGAACACAAATTGAGCCATAAATTACTAAAATAGCTCTAAAGAAACGTTTTAAAATTGTTCCCTCTCATTTGTTAAGTAACATATCTTACAATTGTAAATGAATTCTTGGAATCATTTGTATCATTTTTTCTCAAGAATTTAAAGCGAAACTGATACCATTTCACATTTCACAAGGAAATTTTTCTGAAGAAAAGAATGTATGCTTGCGAGGCCTTCACGTTTTCCCAAGTTGTCTCATAGAAATGCTCATCACTGTAATAAAACCAGTGATTTTCACCGCTTTATAAAAAAAATACAAACATCCAATACAAGAAGGGAATATTTTCTAATTATTGATTGATTTACTTGATAAGATGCTTGACAAACGTGACATAATGTCCTTGAAGCATCGATCCTTCATGGATTATCACACCGAAGAGTTCATAAGATGAATTTACTTATCCAGTTTGTTTATTTTAATTTTGATTTTATTAATCTGGATTCTTGACCAATGTGTACGGAGCAATTGAGATATTTTCAGGTATTTCAACGTGTGTATTCACTTTCTCAAAGCGATTTGCTGATGTCTACACGAATCTCTTTAATACAAGTGTCAAAACCTTAGGGTTTTCGTACAAGAAGAATTTTCTTTCAGCTCGTGCTTTTTTGGGGTTTTTTCAATAAAAAATAGTATTAAATAGCTGAAGAAGAGCAGAATAATTAAATGTATTAAATTAGACGCAAATACACTTAATAATATGCTGTTTATTACATGATTGCCCGCATTTTTCGCATCTATAATAGTTGGTCTACTTTGTAAGTTATTCCAAACTGAAGAAATCCTTAAGCAAATCAGTCAGTTACTTTGGATTTTGCTGAGCAACCCCATTGTTTCCAGACTACGCATCCACTGGCTCGAAAAGGGATTCATTCTCTCTATTGAAATATGGTATTTTACATCCATCCAGCTCAATCATTGGTATCTTCTGATAGGTTATTTTTTATTATCCTCCAGATTAGTTGTCTTATTTTCCTTTCTCTTGAATTTACTCTTGATCCTTCTCTTTTTCTATGTCTATCTCGTTTGTTCCAAGAATATCAAGCATTTGTATCTTCTTAGGAGGCTAGGTTTTCTTAGATACAATAGGCAAAGCTAAATCTAAAAAGAATTCAAATGTCCTACTAACATGACTGCACTCAAGACATTTCACTAAATCAAACAGACCACACAATAAAAAAAAGATAAGCTAACAAATCTAAACCAATATTTAGTATGTATCGTTACAAAAGTTCGAGAGATAACCTCCAAAGATGTTTTCCGTGATGAAATTCTTAAGTTTGCCTTATTTTTTTTCAGATATTTTCTTGAAATTAAACCATTTTTCCTCTCCAACGATTAACCCATCTAAAAGACATCTAAGCAAATCATGTGCGTCTTGTTACTGTAGTGTCTTGAATCTCCCGAAAAGCTAAGAGATTGCTGCATAAAGTGCTGAAGGATTGAATATGTTTGTTGAGTTTATTCTACTCTCGCTCAGCAATCGCTAGAAAAGCTAATTGATCATTTTTGGTGGTAATTCAGAGGAATTATTGCTGTGATCATTCAAGAATTGTTAGGCATCTATTTGTTTAGTAAACTTTTTGGTTGTTTTCTTGTTATTACTGCTGACCCATCCATCATCCTCGTCTTCAACTTGACCCTTACTTCTGTTGTCTTGCAATTCCTCATGCATCTCAATTGGTCCTTAGAAATCTTAGAGATTGTACTCACTAATTAGCTCACGACAACCATTCAGACACTTTACAACAACAACAAACATAGTAAAATTAGCTGAATTAAAGATAATAAATGAATCAATTTCAAATAGACAGATTCCAAAGGAGGTTTGGGAAGTTAATAATATATTCTTTCTAATATCTTTCTGACACTAAGATTCAGAAAAAACAATTTTTTACTTGAATCACCGAATTGAAGAAGCAAGTGTTCCCAAGGTTAACAAGTCCAAAGACATTCGATGGAATCTACACAAGTGGCTTCACTGAATTGACACTCTTTTGAGCATTTTTCGGTTTATTATTCTTCTCTTCTAGAGTTTCTAAGTTGTTTTGTGGTTGCTAGCCTGCTGTGATCTACGATTAAAGTTTAAAGAACAATTACTTCACTTTGTCAATGAAATTCTGTAGTTTCTCTGCTGAAGGGCTGGATTCTACCCCTTCAGCAGCTTATTCATCAATTGAAGACTATAAATCATGGTTGCATTCAAAGCAGAACACCATGAGTCGTTTTAATCCTATTGCCAAGCGATGTCTCTACTCTACTGAATGCTTCAGCGCGCATCCAGATGAGGAATATTTCGAGCAAGCTTGGTTTCCACAATCCAAGCAAACCCATATTTCTTATGATTTCGGGTCTTGAGGGATGGAAGCAGGATGGGATTGACAAAAATGTACTCTCTTGACGCCATTGGCTAGATTGGGGATCTTATCTTGCTTTATCTTGGTGAAGTGTGAACAAACAATCATAACGAAGATTTAGTATTAGTGTTTTGATGAAACTTAACAATTTTATAATTGGCTTTGAATATCAATTTGGGTGAGGATGTGCGTGCCTTAAAACATTTATTATTTTTGATAAGAATCAATTATCAAAGCTCCAGTTTATTTGTGCTTTCAAGATTTAGTGTCTAAAACAACGATTTACGTATTAAGAGACTCTAATTCGATTGAAGTCTAAATATTGCTATTAAGTGATTTATAAACACCTAATGAAAGATAAGTATTTTCGTTTATTTTCTTCACAAAAAGTTATATAATTTGCTCCGTAAAAATACATACATATTTTTCTTCAAAGAGTTATTAGTTTCTTCTTTGTTTTATCTGTATGTGTCTTGAATTACATTTGTGTAAAGATAATTATTACATAAAATAAATCAATAGTTACTGACTGAATTGATGATAAAACAATTCAAAAGAGATTTTATGATGAGAAGAGATAATCTAGCTGATTAAACTCATAGGGAATTTTAATGCTCACGAAAAAAAGAAAATCAATCTTTGAGCCTTTTTTATTATCACATTTTGACATGCTCCCGTAGGAATAGTTAAATAAAGCTGTTGAAATGCAGGTAGTTCAAGGATCTGCTGCAGTTACTGAATAGTAAAACAAAGAAAAAGGTGGTGTACTCACTCTTAAATAAAACCCAGGGAAAGACTCCAAAGCTGCAGTTGCTGCTGTGAATAATAATAACATTGCACCACCTACCAAAGTTGATCCAAAAGATTAAAATGCTAAGAATAAAAAGGTAAAATAACCTGGGTTTATAGAGTCATTATGGCGAGCTTTGATTCGTCCTCCAAGCAGAATCATCTACACCCCAACTTAGCTAGGTTAGAAAATTACAAAATCATTCTAAAGCATTCATCCAAAAATATTGCATATTTTGCCTTATTTTTGGTAATTGTTTTTGGAAAAGGTCCCCTGAATTTTATGGTGGATGGTAAGGTAATAGCTCGTCGTGAGGACTTCAAAGTCACCAATAGCCGTGGAATGCAATTAGAATGTTCATACTTTGAAGCCCTCGCAGTGACTGGAAAACCACATCCATGTGTGTTATATTTACATGGGAATTCTTCCAGCCGAAACGAAGGAATCGTTTTAATCTAATATTTAATCCCCTTTGGTATATCTCTGGTATTGATGGACTTCGCTGGATGTGGAGTTAGCGAAGGCGAGTTCATTTCTCTGGGATACTACGAACAAATCGATGCTAAGTTAGTCATCCAGCACGTGAAATCTTGGAAGCCCATAACCGAATTTGGTCTCTGGGGTAGATCTATGGGCGCTGCAACTACTCTCATGGCTGCGTTAAAGTAAGACTCTGATATTAGATATCTTGTCGTTGACAGCAGCTTCACTTCGATTAAGAATCTCTGCACAGAAATAGCGGAGAACAGCTATCACGTTCCGTCAATATTATTCAGTGCAGTGTATTCCTACATCAGGAAGAGAGTCTAAAACCTTGCGGAGTTCAATATGGACGACTGCGATGCACTCAAAGCTGTCATACAAGCTAGTAATAATGTAGTCAACAATAAAATTAAGAATAGTAGCTTAGCAAACC
>Ga0302271_10004630_pt1 | contig 10895 bp, 8 predicted proteins | sample III_Bog_N1_1_FD_198767 | JGI IMG/M metagenome (GOLD analysis project Ga0302271, IMG submission 198767) | Peat permafrost microbial communities from Stordalen Mire near Abisko, Sweden - III_Bog_N1_1 | ecosystem: Environmental > Terrestrial > Soil > Wetlands > Peat | place: Sweden: Abisko... | reverse complement strand
CTTCGAGTTATTTGATTCCATCAAGAATCTCTTGATATTCACTTTCACTTTTCCCTGCAAAAAAATCTATTGGGAATATCGCACTCAGCTTGTTTTCTTCAGTCCATTCATCGCTTTTGCTCTGATAAAATAATAATTAAATTAAAGATATAAAATTTTTGGGTACTTTACTCTTCTGCTATTTTTGTCTACAGTGTCAAGGAAATTTAATAAATCCTCAAGTATATCAGCTGGATCATTTGAGCCCACACTCTTCTCTTCTTCTTCTTTCACTCCTTGTTCTCCATCTTCCTTCTGTTTCAATACAATTTTTTGCATTGCTTTCTTAAGATTATTTTAATACTTTTGGAGGGCGTCCTCTGTTATTTCCTTTTCCTGATTATCCTGGAAGACATGTTCCTTCGGGTGGCTAGCCATTGTGTTTCCTATTTGAGAAGATAAAAAAAAGAAGAAATCGAATATCTGCATGTTTAAGATTCTATTTAATAAGTTTTTCAACAGATTATCATGATAAACAAATAAATTTACTGCTTAAGATGAGTATAAAGAGCAGGATAAGAGAGATAAGATTTTCCGCATCCGCAATTGAAATTTCTTTCATTTTGATCTTTCCTTGTTCTTCTGGTTTTCTTTTCCGATTAGCCATTATTCTAACTAACTTCTGGCTATGGCTGATCTCCCATGAAATTCATTGAATGATTAGTATTAACTTTTATAAAAAAACCATGTGATTGTATAAAAATGAGAAAGATCAAAAAAATAAAGTACTTAATGTATTGTTGACTCTTTTGTAAATCAAATAAAAATGTTTATATTATTATTGTTTTGATTTGATTAATTTGATTATCTCCGCCAGATTGTGACAATCAAAATAAGTTTAAATCTAACTTGGAAGGATACGCTAGCAAATTGTTTTTATTAATTAATTAATATATTTCTTGGCTGAACAAAATATTAATTAGGGCTGCATATTTGGATTTTATGTCTTTATAATAATTCATTTACTCAATAATTATCATTATGAAAATAAATTGGCTTTAACTGTTTTTTGATTTCTCGATTTAATAATGGTTAAAGAATGATGGCAGCGGTTAACATAAATGAAAATAAACCAATTTATTATAATGCTTAAGTGACATTCTTCAGATTTTGTTCAGTTCAATCAATGGATTCAAACTATTGGAATTACAATTAAGGGTTTCTTAAAAAAGGATAGTTAAAGATAATAAATAATAAATAAAAATATTTTACTGTTCTTTATTGGAGTCCATGTTGTCTTGTAAAGATATCTAGTGTTGTGTGAACATTTCGTGGATTTCTAATTTGCTCTTTCCTTTAGTCTCGTAGACATAGAAGAAAGTAAAAACCACACAAGCAAAGCATACACCTGAGTAGAATAAAAAGAGAACCCACAGAGAATCGAAATAAGGAAGCATAAATACGATGAATGCACCACTAAGCCAGTTTGATGTAGTTGAGAGGCTTATACCTTTTGGAGGAAGGATCTCTGAGCAATACAGCCAGACTATAGGACCAAGTGAAAAGCTGAAGGCTATAAAATAGAGGAAGATAAAGCAAACAGCTATGAATGAAAGGCTTTAGATATTCAAATATGAAAGCAAGGTAAGACCGAGCTAAAATATGGCACATAAAAAAGAACCATAAAGAAGAATGGTCCTTCTTCCTAAAGTATTAACGAATTTAGAACTGAGAAGAGTAGATACAAGCAAGATAGTTATTGAAAAGAGGGAAAGGAAGTTAGTTAAGCTAAAACTGTATCCATTTTTATTAAATATCTGACCAGAATACATAATAACTGCATTTATCCCTGAGAATTACTAGAATATCTAAAGTGAGCATCCTACGATTAGTCTCGTTTTATGGTCTGGATTCAGCATATCTGAGTATGATTGTGAAGAAGATGTCTCTTTCTCGACCATTTTCTAAATTCCGTTTTTAATATCTTCTATGAACTCAGGATAATACATTTTGCTCAGAAATTTATCACAGTTTATTGAGTCTTTTTTAAGCAGATAGTAATATGGCGTTTCGTGGTTAAAGAAAAGGTAGAGAAGGATCATACGCCCTACTGTAATTAAAATAGGAAATAAGAAGACATATCTCCAATAAGAATCGCTTGGTGTTGGCTTTTCATCAAAGAATTGTCCATTAAGAGAAGCCAAAAAGATGCCTAAATTGGTGACTATTGCAAATACTGTTCCCATAGTTCCGCTAAGTTATTAAGGGGATACTTCTTAAATATAGTTTGGCACAAGACTGCTATTTAACCCAGTTACTACTCCAGTTAGAACGCGACTGAGAATAAATATGTTAATATTTTCAACCTAACTCGATAGTGCTGCTATTACACCTAATATGTCAGTTAAGATGAATGCTTATTTGCGTGAAACAATATCTAATAACCTTCCAGATGAAACTGATCCAAACATAGCTCCTACAAACACAGATGCAGATAATACAGAGGCATAAGCGCTTCGATCTGATGCTTCGATTCCAAATACTTCCCAGATTGTATTTTATGCTAGTGACATAACTCCAATAGAATAACCGAAAAATAAAGCTCCCAAACATATTACAAGTACCATGAGAAACACTTACCAAAAGGATTTATAAGGATTCATTGATGGGCTTAGTTTTTAATGATCCTTGATCATTTCTGCCTTTTCCATTTTAGACGACGAATTATTCATATCTTTTAGAAAATCTGAAATAGTTTGATCAATAGCTTTTGCTCCAAAGATATTAACAATTTTTGTCTATTGGAATTGCAATTTAGTTCAGCTAGTTTATTTTTAGTTTCAACATTCCAATTACATTAAAGAAATGATCTCTTCAAAAATAGTTTGTATTTACTGTATTACACTAAATAATTCAAAGTAAATTTGATACTTCGTTGTCTTCTTTTTCACTCTACTGTTGTAATGTAAACCACTTTCTGTAATTTTGAAAATAATGCAATCAAAGAAATATTAGCTTCATCTCACTTCAAGGTTTTTATTAAATAGTTAATAATATGATGTTTCACAGATATTTTAAATTTAAACATATCTTTTTATCAGCTCGGTTAAAAATAATCTACAATAATCAATTATTATTTTTTAAATCTCAAAATATCTAAGTTGAATTTATTTATCTTATGAAGATATGATTACTTGAATTGCATTTTTTGTTCAAGAAAACGACTCAAAAAAATAGGCTAAATAAAATAAAAAATTATGATTTTTAAAATAAAAAGAGGTTCTGCTAAAATGGGGGGGGTTTTCAATATTTTGAATTTAAGTTTTAGTCAAGAAATATTAAAATTAATAAAAGAAAAGAATTTTTTTATTTTATCTTTAATACAATCAACAAATCAATTATTTTTTAAGTGTTTTTTTATTGAATTTTTTGTTGATATGTGCTCATTTGCAAATTTAGAAATAATCGTTGATTTTAAAGAAATGGTTTGTAGGTATTTTTTTACAATTTAAGGAAAATGGAAGAGAATCATTTATTTCTAGCAAACCTTACTTGTGGTAATCAATTCATCCTAAGCAAGCTTCTCACCTTTTTTAATTCATATTAATGGGGAATATTTATCATTTAAAACTGAAGTGGATTTTCTATTATTTGGTTTTCAATATGCTTAGATTCGATAGATATGAAAATAAAGGAAATCGAGAAGATTAAATAAGAAAGTGATAATCTGAATTATTATTTATCACCATAGAATCTTGTTTGTAAATAAACAAATTTGTTTTTTTTTAAACAATATCTTTCTGTTGTCTTAATATAATTTCCATTGAGTTCAAATTAACTCAGCTAAATGCGTATTTTGATTAGTAAATGTGAAAGAGAATAGAAAAGAAATTTTAGTTAATGTTTGGCTGAAAAATTATTCAATTAAAATGAAGATATTTTATAGATCAGTTATTTAGTCTCGCATGAAAATAACAGGTAGGAGAGAATATTATTGTGGCTATTGTTGGTTTAACATTATTATTTTTTATGTCTAAATTTATTATTTTCGTTCAAGGGGGTTGTCTGATCAATCGACTAATTATAATCACTCCTTCAAGATTCTGCAGCTGGGTTATTTTTATTAATTTATCATCTCTTTCTCTTATTAGGCATTAGATTGAAAGGTTTATCGGTTAATAACTGATTTTAATGATAACCACTCTTTAAAATAGATAATTAGCTAATAACCACAATTAGTAGGAGAAACCTCATTTGAAAATGTCTCAAGCGTAAGATAAGAGAGTAATCTTTCGTTCTAATGTTATTTCAGAAACTACTGGTTCTTTATTTGAAAATACTGGAATGCAATGAATTGTCTAGATCAAATTAAGAATGATCTGAAATCTGCCTTTTTGATAAAACGGTTAGAAATGCATTAATAATGAATTAAAAATCAAGATTATTTGGAGGAATGTCGAGATACTGTAATGATGAGAAAAGAAACCATTGCTCACGGTTACACCGAAGAAGAAATTAATTAAAAGTAATAAAATGTTCGTATTAGAAAAGATAGACTTGGAGTTGCTTTTTGACAGATTAATTCAGAAGATTACTAATTTCGGTGACGTGGATTAGTTGGAGATACTTGTTTGGAAATGTTCCCAGGTAAAATTAAGGAAATTTCAACTGGAGATTCATAAATCTAGCCATCTGAGATAAGGATTGGAGGGAACTTTAAGATCGAAGAAGATTCTCATTACTTCAAGCACTCTTAATATAACATCGAAAATATCAAAACCTTCAAAGAATAAAAAACAAAAACTAAATCATAACAAAACACAGACATCTACAAGGATATCTCCCTCCAAATTCTTCTCTTCTGCCTTTCTTCTACATATCCTCTTCGCTTCTTAAATATTTCTAGATATGAAGTCCTCAATGATCCGCACTTTTCTTCAGGCTCATAAATTTTCTTTAGCCTCTGAGTCAATACCTTCAAATATGATATCCACCGAAGGACCTTCAGAATTTGTTAGTGAAGGATAATTGGATAAAGAAAACGAAGATGTTATTCCTATTACATGGATACCATTAGGTGTAAATCCTCAAAATGAAGATGATATCACAATTGAGTAGAAGAAATCTTTTATTTGGAGTTAAAAAAGATAATAATGTCTTTGGTACAAAAATTTGGTCATTCCTTCAATTGAAGTCAGACAAATGAAGTTCTTTTAGTAAGAGAGTGAATTTGGCTGCGAAAAAAAGAAGAGAATTGTAAGAATTTCTTGTTGGAAACTTCTTGAGGACAATTCATTTGAAGAAGTTGCTCTTTTAGGAGAGGCTTACTAACAGTTATCTAAACAAAATGTTATTCTCAGTGGCTTAAAATTTGGAGAGACTACATTCATCTCAAAAGTAAGCAAATCTTTCATTTATTTAAATTGAGAGAATAAACTACTTAAAGAAGTTTCAATTTAATCTCATTTTCATAAGGTTGAAGCCAATTTACCAATTTAGTTGAAATTTTAAATTATCTAAGGATTTATTTATTCTTTTTTTTCAACAGAGCTCGAATTTTCACATTGTGGTGAGCATTGAAGAAACTCAGAGTACCACTGGGGAAGCATCGATAATTGCAGCATTCGTTAGTCCTTGTGTTTATGTTGAAGCACGTAGAAAGGCGCAGAAAAAAACCAAGGTATTATTTTTGAATTTGGCTTAAAAGATTAATTATTTATTAATTTTCATAACAGAAAAGTCTGAAGTCTGGATTGAATAGCTTTTTTTAGACTATTAAGCAAGGAAATGAAGAAAATGAAAAGATTCCAGACAATAATTCTCTGATAAATGGCTCAACTTAAAAAAAAGATTTAGAAGCCCTTCATGATTATCTTCTTCAGGATGTTGTTGTTTCAGAACAGATTCACCCTCTCTTTTTGATCATTAAATTTCCCTCTATTCTAAGACTCTTCTTAAATTCAAAAAATAAACCAGCCCCAACTTCACTTGTAACCTCCGCAATTATGCTAATATTACTTACAAACATCTCATTTTCCTCCCAATTCATCTGATTAATTTTCCTTTTTTTTTGAATTAGTATGAGATTCTTTAAAAGATCCAATCAATCATCAATAAATCGCTCCAGAACAGTCAAGAAAATAATGCTATTCAAACTGAGACTATTTCAATTTACATCAATGTATCCAACAATAGAACACATAAGCTTAGCAAGCTTGAAGAAAAGGTAATAACAATAAATCCATTCAAAACTAAAATAGATTATTTTATAAGTTATTAATTTCGATAACAACAGAAGATCAGATAAAAGACAATAAGAAAAATATATTTTGGGAAAATACCCAAGACTCCCATGAATTTTCCCCAAAATTTTAATTTAATAACCAGCCTGATTTGATGGCATTTAATTTTCAAAACATGTTCCCCCCTCCCCCCCACTGTTGGGGATTGTTACAATTGACAATGTACCCAATTATCATCTATTCAATTTCTAAAGTTAATTTATTTTAAATAGGTCATTTCTTTGGCATAATAAAATGGATTGACTCTCCTTAAAAATCCTTCCAATTTAAATAATTCTGGAACTACCGAACTCATTCTTCCTTCTTCAATAAGAAACTTCTTTCTTAGCAGACTCTCAAACTAAGACTTTAAACACTAATCATTCAAGTAGTTCTTCGATTTAAATATTCAAGCTCTCTGCTTGTAAAGTTGCAGTGGCTTTAAACGAAGTGCCCTAATTGAAGAGTACATAAAACGAGACCTTGATTCCAACAAAGCTAAAGTCAACACCAAATCAACACGAATAACCAAGTTGGGAGAGACATGGACTCAGCATATTTCATCTATTAATCTCAATGATTTCCCTCCTTAGCCCAGCATTGTGAAGAAGGTTAAAACAGAAAAGGACTCTAAGAACAACAATACTGAAAATCAATAAGAGAATTCACAAAAATTATCTTAAGAACCAGAAGAGACAATAATTGAGCCAGAAAAGTCCAATGAACTAGAAGCTGAAATAGCTTGTGCTCCAAAGATATCTCCAATTAGACTTCCAGTCAAGTCATTTTCTTTATTTCAGAGAACAGGTTCTTCTCTGAAACCTACAGAAAAGCCTTTCTCAATCAACTCTTCTTCCCTCATTCCTTCTGAATCACTCATCAGATCAACATCCATGTATCGTCCTCTCTCTGACTAAGAAGTGACAACAGAAAATGAAGATGACCATTTAGTACGCAGCTTACCCAGTCTCTCAATTACCTCTCCATGGCTTGAGTCTTTAGGATCAGTTCCACAAATTTCATCCAACAACACGATCTATTAGCTTCCTTAAAGATTTCAAAGCACATACGATTAAACTCAGGCCCTAACTAGAATTCTCCTCCAATCAAATTATTTAAGTTCGTTAGACACCAATTCAAGTGCAAATAAATCATTGCCAGTCTTCCTCAATCCTTACCAAAACTGCCCTTTGATCCCTTAGAGTGTCTAAAGCAATGGTCACTAATTTTACTTCCCATATTAATATAACTGACAAGTAATCTAATATTTCAATAAATCTGCATTTTACTAAACTCATATATATATATTCCTTTGTCACTTGTTAATAAAATAATTCTGAAAATTATCATTCTCACTATTGACTTTTATTTTATCTTTAATATTTTTACCTGATAACAGACGTGAATTTTGATCCTTACAATCTTTTGATTTTGATTGATTTGAGAAGCAATTATGTTAATTTAGATGCATAACAAAACATTGAATTACTAAATATATGAAATTCTCAAGTTTTACATAATCCAACGAAATATTGAAAATGTCTTCTCTTTCTCTTGTCCTCACATTGAGTCTAAGGCTTGCTTAGCATAGTATTTCACATCAAAATCTGGATCTTCACAAAGAGCATTTAGGATTTTCTTCACAGAGTCCTATGATTTTGAGCACATGTTTTATTTTGTTTTATTTAGAGTTTTCAATCACATTTTGAAAGGTTGTTTATTTAGAAATGATTAAATGTTACCTTATCTTTAATCGATGGCGCTAGTATCTTGAAGCATTTGGAAACGTTGAAACGAATGTTAGCAATTGGATCTTTGCTGAGAGTTGTGAGAGTTGGAATCAATGTTTTGTTGATGTACTCAGCGTTTATTTATTTACTTGCTTACTTTGAAGTTAAAATATCCTAAATTATTATTAGTTTAAGAAAAAAAACAATATTTACAATAATAAGAAAGAGGAGAGTTTCTCTTTGCAGATAATTTGCTTGGTCTTTGAGACTAATAATTTTGGGCATTATGTTTTTTTCAGACCAAGCCCATCCAAGAGATTGAATCACGTTTTTGACCGATGAAACAGCAGCTTCTCTGTGGAAAACGTGATTTAGTTTTGAAAAATAGATTTGTTTCTTACCTGACTGCGTATACTTTGTCTGAGAGCCAATCCATTAAAATCTTGAGAATTTTATCAGTAAGGAATTCTTAACCCTAATGAGTTCATAAAGAATGATTACGAGAAAAGGAAGTTTTGTTTTTTCTTTGTAATTACAAGTTCTTTTGCAAAAAAAGAAATGATATCAATGGATGATGCTCTAATTCTCCAGTTTTTGTCTTGTGCTAGCTCAGATAGTGCAGGTACAATAGATTAGGAAAGTGTATCGATTCCGAGAACATTTGTTATTTGGTTCAGAGATTTGAAAAGGCTAATCCTGACCTCACTGTCTGCATCCTTTAGTAATTAGAGCAACACTGGGAGGATAATGTCGACTGTATTTTTCTTGCCAATAATTTGACTCAATCCAAGGAAGCCAGTAGCGACAGAATCTAAGAAAATCAAAGGTATTTAAAAATGTATTAAAATGTATTAATTTACTTCTAACGTAGCTCTATGGATCTGAAGCAAGAGTTTTAACAATTGGTAAGATTTTGTTAATAATATCATCTTGATCTAGATAAGCTCCTACAATTGTTGCCTTAGAGACTGCAACAGATCTTAACTGTAGAAAAATATAATTTTTAGAAACAAAAAGTTGATTTTAATATGACCTCTGGTTCTTCGTCTTCAAGATAAGAAATGTAGCTTCCAAAGATTAACTTCTTGAAATCTCCTTTTCCCAACGCTGCAGCAACCTAAACAGAGAATAATAAACTTAAAACGTTATGACTTTAACCTGTTTTACATCTCCTAACTTATCGCATAGGTAGTATTTGATCCTCCACGATTTATCTTCAGACAAGGATTTAAGATATTGCTGAACTTAAGATTGATTTTTCTAATAAAAAAGATTCCTCAAACAAATTCATCTATCTTCAAGCCTGCTTACTTGTGTCCCTTCTATTTTCAAGTACTTCGTACAAGCGTCTACCACGTAGAGACGGACAAAGTCTTATTCATCTTGCATAAACGTATTGATAATATTCATGACAACATCATCATTTTTAGGAGAGGCGACTGCGATGAAATCCTAAAATGCATTAAATGAGTTAATAGCTTTTGTCTGATAAAACTACCTTTAGATTCATTGAAGCTTGCTTTTTTATGGAAGGAATTGAATCACGAGAGAAGGAGAGGTATATTCTTTCAAAGAAATGAGGAAAATAAAAAATAGAAGAAAAACAATCTTCTTACTTGTTGAGGTCTTGCTGGAAGGCTGAGGAAACTCCATTATAAAACGAAGGGATTATCTATGAAAGAGGCCCTCTTGCAAATAAGCTTTCAGTTTCATTGAGTCTCTTCACCAAGCTTGACAAGAGCTCCTCGTTTTTCTTGATGTCTATGACTTTGATCAGCTGAATTAACGTAGCTGATGCCTTTATTTCGTATGTAAAATTATATTTAGCTATCTGATTCTATCTGGATCTTGATCAACTCAATAAATATCTTATTCTTTGAACCTCATTGTATTTTCTGAACTACCTTATTTCGGACTGTAGATTCATCTGATTTGCATAATTACTCCAACACATTGAACAATACAACAACATTTTAGTTTCCTCCAACAAAATCAACAAAGTTTGAGAGGCTATCAGCTATTGCTGAAAGAATTTCATCTTCATCTTCCATTAATTCTGCACAAAAATACAGTTTTAGTGTTAATTTTTGATGTATTTCGTTGAAAATAATAATACCATTGAGAAATGGGATGAGCTCAAGTCTTGTTCGTTCAGGGCCAAGCACACTGGCAATGACATTGAGATTTTGAACTGAAACTAGTCTCTTTCTGATATCTTCTGATTTCAAATCATCTATCAGTGTGCTTATCGTCTAACCGGTCTTGTTCTCAACTGTTTTCTTACTCATTCCAGATTTTAGATTTTATTGTTTCTATGATTCTTTGTTTACTCTTTAATGTGCAAGTAGAGGAAGCACCAAATTCGCAAATTCTGAGCTTTCGGACTCTTAAGAATTCAATTATTTTTAACGCAAACTAAAAGAATTCCAATTTATTAGCTCTGAATTCAAATTTATTTTATCCCACAATAAATATCCTACCTAAAATAAACTAGGTGTTCTTTATTGCAAACAAATTGATATAACAAAATGAATAACTCCAAGATGCAGAATCGTTTCCTTAGATTAAAATTATGGAGTCTTAAGAACCACAAAAAAGTAGGGAATTATTTGTTCTAGCTAAATTAGTTCCATCAAATGATTGATCCTTGTGAGCCTTTTTGAATATTTTTGATAAAAATAAATACCTTAATAAGTGTTCTCTTTCTTCCCTTAGATCAATTAATTCAAATTAATATTATATGCTCTTGAAATAGTGGAAAAGAGAAAATTAATTAAATTACCCTATTTCTTATTGACTCTCTCTGCCTAGAAATGCATTTGGTCGTTACCCACACCTTTTCAATCAAATTACCTACTGAAAAACACTTAACATATTTTTTATAATATTTATTTATTATTATTCC
>Ga0302271_10004629_pt1 | contig 10898 bp, 13 predicted proteins | sample III_Bog_N1_1_FD_198767 | JGI IMG/M metagenome (GOLD analysis project Ga0302271, IMG submission 198767) | Peat permafrost microbial communities from Stordalen Mire near Abisko, Sweden - III_Bog_N1_1 | ecosystem: Environmental > Terrestrial > Soil > Wetlands > Peat | place: Sweden: Abisko... | reverse complement strand
AAGCAAACGATTATTAAAATTACTGCTAGTGCTATTATTCTGCTTCTTATCGGTGGGTTACTCGGGTACTGGATTTGCAGCAGAAGAAACGTACAGTCTAACAATTCCGCAGCAGCAGCAGTTACTAGCGGACTTAGCACAACTGGACAAGAACAATCAGCAGCAGGAGCAGATATCGACGGAGCAAGCACAGCAAATACTAACGCTCAAGGAACAGTTGACAAAATCACAGAAGGACTTAACAACGCTCAAGGGGCAGTTGACGACATCTCAAGCGGACTCAGCAACGCTCAAAGTACAGTTGACAACATCTCAACAGGAGTTACAGAAAGCAAAAATCTCTCTACAAGCAGCGCAGAAATCATTCAAGAGACAGAGAAATCTTGGAAGGATTACCAAAAGTCAATAAGTGAAAAACATTTTAGCATGGGTGCTGTAGGTGGAGTAGTAGACTCTAAGGCAGTAGCGTTTGGGTCCTTAGGGTACACTAACAAAAGTTACGGTGTAGAGGTTATGGGAAATAAGACTGATGTTTTAGTTGAACTAAGTTACAGATTCTAAGTATAAAGGGTGAGATTACATGACTCTTCCAGTTTACACTAGGTCACCTAATGGGGTGATACTTCTGGTGGTGCTGGAGTTGTCACAAATGTTAGTCTACTCTACGACTTAGTATAGGCTTAGAACAAATAGCTCCTTAATTTTAGGGAGCTATTTTATTTGCTATTTCTATTTATTTTATACAAGCCATGGACTATAATAAGGATGGGACAAAAATAACACAAATTAACACAAATGGAGGGTAAATATGGGTGACATTGTTGGAGCTATTGACTGGGGATACTCCTATACTAAGCAGATAGGGAATGGGGATAGAAGAATATTTCCGTCTGTCGTAGGTAACGGGTATGACAAGAGTTTTAGTCTTGGAGGAAAGACACAGATTGAAGAATTAGAGATAAAGACAGACAAACATTATTTTATCGGAGACAATGCTAAAAGAAACAGCAAACTATTTTATAATGGTGTTCAACAGAACAGGTTTAGTGACGAAAGTTTCAAAGCATTGATGAGCACGTCACTTGGACTTATGTGTCCTATGAACGACAAGTTAAAACTGGTTACCGGATTACCTCCTAAGTTCTATTCTTCCAATAAGAAAGAACTTAAAGAAACTCTTTTAGGAGAGCACAGGTTTGAGCTTAATGGTATTGAGAGAGTAGTAGTAATTGACAAGGTTCAGGTACTACCTCAGTTAGTTGGTACTGCTATAGACCTAATGTACGATAAGTTTGGACAGGTAAACCGATCTGGGCTTGGAGACAAGACATTTGGAATTATTGACCCAGGATTTGGGACTACAGACTATGCTATTATTTCTAAAGGTGAGTATAGGGATGATTTAAAAGATAGCACACGGTACAATATTAATGAGCTGTACAGAATTATAGGCAGCGAGATATTTAAGCAGCATGGTGTAGAAGTTAATCCTATGATGATCGAAGAAATTGTTAACACAGGGGTACTAGAAATAAACGGAATGATGGTTGAGGTAACCAGAATACTTGAGCAAAGCAAGGATACTATAGCAATGGCTATAGCTAATCACGCAGACAGCATATGGCTACAGAAATGGAACATTCATAAGATATTTCTTACTGGTGGTGGCGGGGAAATGTTGGAACCTTACATTAGGAAGTACATTAATGTTGAAAAGGTTGATGATGCACAATGGTCAAATGTACGGGGGTACCACAAAAAAGCGATACGTGCATGGATGTAAAGTCTTTATCTATTCACGTAAGACTAAGGCCAAAGAAAGATGACGATATTATAGACTGGTGGAGTAGAGAGCCTGATAGGTCGTATTTGCTTAGAAAGATAATACGTGAGTATCTTAATGGTGGTACTGTAAATAGAATTGTAACTGCTAAAAAAGTAGACGAACGTAAGGTGCTAAAAATGGAGACAACTACTACGCCAGTACCAGAAAAGCAAGGGTCAGACTTGATGAGTCAATTTGATGACTGAAGACCGAGTAATCATTCGGTCTTTTACTATCTTTACCAGGTAGCAAATAAAAGTACTTGAATATACTAGAAGTACCTTATTGATTAGGAGGATGGAGTATGGAAAGAGTATCAGTTATCATTAAACCTAAAGAGTTGGCTGAACAAAACAATATCTCAGTACAAAATGCTAGTGCGATTATTAGAGACCTAGTGTATGCAGGGCAATTTACAGCTATGTCTGATGGTGAAACTATCATAGTGTTTTTACCGGACACAGATACTGAAAGGTTCAAGAATGAGAAGAAAATAGCTATTGAGTATGAAAAGTCGCTACCGTCTAAAGATGTGATTGCTGAGTTACTAAGGGGTGAAGATGATGAAGGTGGAGTTGGACAATAAGTTAAAAACGTCCCCTTTTATTCGAACCATGAGTGCTGGTAATTATGTTATATGCCCTTATGAGCTTATGGTAGGGTACAGAGAATTAACAAACGTTAACAAATTTTTATACATTCATCTAGTTAGATTTGGACTTATGTCTATTATCAACAATTACATTGATAGGAATGGTGACCCTGTAGTATTTCCTAGTCAAGAAACGTTGTCAGAATTGCTTAATGTTAGTCAGCCTACAATTTCTAGAATGCTTAAGAACCTTGAACATGAGAAGCTTATATCAATAAGACACAGAGGACAAGGATCACAGAATCTAATAACAGTGCATCCAGTTGGCCTAGAGTCAGTTAAAGAATTGGTAGTTGACAATGGAGTTATGCACAAATTTGAGACACCATCTAAGAAAGCAGTTGGGTATGTTGACAGTAGCATAAAAGACATACTTAGTGGTAACACGGGTAAAAATCACAGAGAAAAACATTCTAAGCTACTTGAGTTGAAGGTACAAGTTATAAAACATGACAAAAGATCATCAGTAACATTACTGGACTATTTTATTCAAGAGTATGTAACAAAGTTTACTAGGGAGCCTAGTATAACTCGTGGTAAAGATTTAAAACTTCTTAAAACTATGATAGAGCAGTATGGGTACGACGACTGTATAGGAATCATCGACTTTTCTATTAATGAGTTCTCTATGCTAAAGTCTGACAAGCACATTACAGGTAACATAACTGTAGGAATTATGTACGGATTTAGAGAATACTTGAAAGAAAAGTCAGAAATTTACTGCTCTGATGACAGTGAGGACGGTGGGTCAGATTGGTAACGGAAGAACATTGGAAACTAGCTAGGGTACCATACGATTATTGGCAGGTACTATTAAAAAACATTCCAGATAGCATGAGTTATAAAAAAGGTATAAAGGTTTACATGTCTAATATAGAGATTTTTATGAACAAAGGTATAGGACTATATTTATGGTCAAAGGAAAACTCAACTGGGAAGACTGCTATAGCTGTACTATGCATTAAGCGTGTAATGGAACTCGGTAAAAAAGCTATGTACATAACATCCGAAGACTTTAAAGATGCCATGATAACTAGAGAGATGTTTGATGAGTCACAGTCAGTGTACTCTAGGGCTATAGATGTAGACATTCTCGTACTTGATGACATAGCTAAAGAGTATCGACCAGAGAAGAAAGAGGGTATGGGATTTGCTGAGTCGCAAATTCAGAAACTTCTGAGAGTTAGAACACAGGCTAGGAAAGCTACAATATTCACCAGTAATAGACATCCTAAAGAAATGAGACTTATATACGGAGATTCACTAGTCGCATTACTGAAGGCAAACATAAAACAAATTGAAATAGCTGGAATTGACTGGAGAGCAATTAAGGAGAAAGATGTTGACAGGATGTTTAAGGAGCTTGGGGACTAATGGACATACAGCGAGAGTTAATATCAAGAATAATTCAAAAGCAGGACTTGAAAGATGTTGTTGACAGAAGAGTAAAATCAAGCATGTTCTCAGACAGTGAAGCTAAGAAGGTATTCCAGTGGGTGCTAGACTTCTACAGAGACTATTCAAGTGTCCCGACAATAGAGCTAGTTGAGTCAGAACATCCAGAGTACCAATTATGCTATGCTAAACAGCCGATACCATTTTACATTGACAAACTGTCGGAGTTGCATGCTAAGAATAAGGTGCAGGAGATAATTTTATCAGAAGCACCTAAGTTATTCAAAAATCCTATGGAAACAGTAGGAAGGTTACAAACTGAACTTACTAAGGTTCTTTTAGAAGGTATTCCTACACAAGATGTAGACATTACTCAAAATGCTACAGAGCAAATAAAAGCTTTTGATAAACGTAAGAAGCAAGAGGCAATAGACGGCCTAAGTATGCCATGGAAAACTTTAACTGACGTAACAAGAGGAAAACATGGTGGACAGTTTTTCTTAACCGTAGCAAGACCTAAGATTGGTAAGACATGGCAGATGGTGCTAAACGCGAATCATGACTTTGCTGTTAACAATCAAGATGTTTTATTCATATCTAATGAGATGTCACCTGAAGCTCTCAGATACAGATGGTACGCCATACATTTTGGTATAAACTACACTCAGTTGAAGGAAGGACTTCTTACCGATGTAGACGAGAAAAGGTTTAAGAGCGGACTTAAGGAACTAGAGAAATGCGGAAAACACTTTAACATAGTAAGTGGTGCAGGACTTGGAGTAAGTGCTATAGCTCAGAAGATACAACAGTATAACCCAGGTATGATATACATTGATGGTATCTACTTAACTTCTGATGACATGCGTGGAAAGGATATATGGGCTAGGACAACTAATGTATCAAGAAGTATAAAGCAACTATGCTTAAGAATAAACAAACCTATCTGGGCATCAACACAGTTTAGTAGGTCTGTTAATTCTAAGACAGTAGAAGCTGACTTAGGAGACATTGGATTTGCTGATGCTTATGGTCAAGACCCTGATCTAGTACTAGGAATGCTACAGACTAAAGACATGAAGGTTAACAAAGAAATGATGGAACAAGTTATTGCAGCAAGGGATTGTGACATTGTATCATTTAAGCACATGTTCGATCTTTCAGCTATGAATTTTAGGGATATTAATGAGATAGCAAAGGAGAAGTATGAAAGTGAAGAAGATGAAAAACTAGAGTTTTAATTAAGGGGAGATTTGATGAGTCCAAAACAATACATTATGGCAGTAGGTATTATCTTATCACTTACACTACCGACCATAGAGGAGGGTGAAGTACCGTTCACATTTGACAACAGTATACAAGGAGACACCTTAATTAAGTTGACTGGTGATCTTCCTGTAGTGCGACCAATGAGGACGGGACAAGTAAGTAGGGGTGACAGTCCTAGAAGAAAAATAATGACAGGGTTTGAAGTTACTTGGTATAACGACAAAGGTACTACAACTAGTGGTAAAGAAGCGACAGCAGGTGTTACATGCGCTGTAGACCCTGCTGTTATACCTCTAGGTACTACAGTTAAGATTACTCTTCCTAATGGGGAATCGTATACTCGTATAGCTGAAGACACTGGTGGTGAAGTAATAGGTAAAATAATTGACATTCATTCTAACGAATCTACTTCTGTTCTTAATGACCGAGGAAGAACTATGAATGTAGAGGTAGAAATTATTGACAAATAACTAGCTATTACCTATAATTAGACTAAGGATGAAGGGGATGAGATATTGCATAGAAGTCACATAGAATATATAGTTCGTAAGTTAAATTACTATAAAAGTGACAGAAAAGATGATAGTCCTCCATTTCAAAGAACAGGGGATTGGTATCTTACTAGCTGTGCTATGTCTAGGTGGGAACATCAACCTAAGTACGAAGGGCATATTCCCATGGACGTAAAGCCATCAATGGGGGTAAAAGAACAAGAAGGTGTATCTGTAGTACATTGTTTTTCATGTAAATATACATCAGGACTTCTTGGACTAGTACGGGACTTTGCTGGTCACGCGATACCAGAAGGACTCATGACTAGAGAAGAGTACCAAGACCTACTAGCCTACGTAGAATTGGCTGAGGAAGACGATACTCTGCAAATAGTAGGAGTAGACCATAGCACAGTTGTTCCTGTACCACAGGAGATTCTAGACTGTCTAGGAGGACTTACTTCTGAGGAAGGAATAGAGTATGCTAAGAGCAGGGGGATAACAGGTGAAGATGTAGAGCTATGGCAGATAGGATACAGCGAAAAAGAACAAAGGTTATTATTTCCTATAATAGCGTACAATCGTACTATTCCTCTTGTGCAGGGGAGAACACTTGAAGAAAATCCTACAGATAAGAAGTACAAAAATTTTCCATTTGGTGTAGAAAAGCAGGACTACTTATACGGAGAGCATTTAATATCCGATGAAACTGAGGTATTAATAGCAGTTGAGGGTATGATGGACGCAGTAAGCACTAATAGGGTACTAAGAGAAAATGATATGTTTCCAGAGTATGTTTGCTTAGGGCTATTAGGGTCAGAACCTAGCAACATGCAATTACGTAAGATTATATCCTGGGGTAAGGAAGTTATACCGTTTTGTGACAATGACAATCCTGGAAAGCTTGCAAATAAAAAACTTCTTGACGGTCTTAAGAACTATGTTGATGTTTCTTTAATTGAATACCCTATTACACAGGATAAGTTAGACCCTGATACACTAAGGGAACGGGTAATAGGAATTATAGGAAGAAGAAAATCATGGTTGTCTGTTAAGTTAGAAAAATTATTCGCTATAGCAGGAGAGAGTAATGGGTAGAAGATGTTTAGCAGCTAAGGAAAGAACTGTAACAGTATACGTTAAAGATGAGATAGACTTGTATCAATTGAGGTCACTACTAGACGACTTTGAAGCCGTACTAGATAAAAATAATTTACCTTACAAAATTAGTTCAGGTAATGAAAAAAGGACAAATTTAAGTGACAATGCCACAAAATAAGTGCCTAGAGCACAAGGGGGAAAAAGTAATGGGTTTATTTAACAGAGGTTATGATGATGTAGAAAAGATTGCAAAACAGCGAGAGGAAGAACAGACAAACACGGTATTTAGATTTTGGATGCCAAAGGACATTGAGACACATATCATGTTTTTGGACGACAATCCTCCAAAGTATGATGAGCATCAGTCTTACATTGATGGAAACTGGAAGAACTGGGATACATGCTTGAAACAGTTTAGTAAAAAATGTCCATTGTGTGAAGCTGGAAATAAAGCGTACTTAGCAGCAGCCTACACAATTATTGATCTTACTGAATGGACAAGTAAAAAAGGTGAAAAACATCTTAATGAACGAAAGATGTACGTTGTTAAGTTTGACTCTTTAAAAGCGCTTAAATCGTTATCAGCTAAAGTTAGAGGATTGCGTGGGTCTGTGTGGGCATTATCTCGTTCTGGAGACAAGTCTGCTAATACAGGGAATGTGTTTTTTCCAATTGGAAAGCTTACAGAAGATGAATTAAAAATGGCTCTAGAGGGTAAGTACACTAATGAAGATTATAAAACTTTATTTAAAAACACAAAGATTAACAGTATTGACCCGTATGATTATGATGCAATATTAGCACCGAAAGACCCTGAAAAAATGTCTGCTAGTGTTGATAAGGCAGCAGAAACTTCATATGATCAAGAAGAAAAGGTTAGATTTTAATTTTAATAAAAGCCTCCTATTAATTTAGGGGGCTATTATTGCTTAGGAGGTAACTATGGTAGTGTCTAGCTTTGGAAGAGAAATTAATATTATAATGAGCAATGAAAAGGAAAAGGCTCTGATGCGCGCAATGGATAACAGTGGGTTTGAGAGTAGGTTAAGAAAAAAATATTCAAAGAAATTTACAAACAAGACTACTTTAAACAATATATGTCAAGACATAAGGGAATTTGCTAGAAAAACTTTTCCTAATTGCTACTTTGATATTCAGGCTGGTGATACAGAGTGATAGTACTAGACTATCGTGACTTAGCAGATGTAGTTGAACAGATGAAAAAAGAAAAAGTAATAGCATTTGACACAGAAACTCATGACATTGGTTTTCCTAGAACAAAAGTTGTAGGAATATCTTTTTCATGGGGGGAAGATGTTGGATGTTACATTCCAGTAGGTCATACAACTGGTGAACTTCAGTTACCTGCTGAAGATGTGTATGAGGCAATACGTCCTATCCTTGAGGATATGGACAAGGTAATAGTTATGCATAATGCACAATATGATATTAAGATAGCTAAGTTAATGGACATTATAATACCTCAAAATTTCTTTGATACATTTATAGCAGCGACAATGGACTTTACCGAAGGAGAGCATGGTCTTAAGTACTTGTCAGAGACAATTCTTCATCATAAAATGGTTGAACTAACAGACATAGCACCAAAAGAAAAACATCCTTGGTGGAAGAATAAGAGCGTAATAAGATCAGACTTAGTTAAGATATCTGCTATGGGATCATACGCTTGGGATGACGCTGTGCAGACAAGGAAACTTTATTTCCATTATGAGCCTATAATGAAAAAGATGTACGAGAAGGTATTTTGGGAACTAATGACGCCTATGGTTTCATGCCTTACTGAAATGGAGGAGTACGGGTGTTACGTTAATAAGAATAAACTAGACACATATGGTATTGACGTAGCTGCTGGAATTATAAAATCAAAAGCAGACATTTATGGGCTAAGACCTAAATTTACAGGAGTTGAGTTTAACCTAAATTCAACCAAGCAGTTAAACGAAGTGTTGTTTGAAGAGTGCAAGATAAAGCCTATCGGGGAAAAAGGAAAATCAGGAAATTATTCTACAAAAGCTGAAATACTCGAAACACTTGCAGGAGAAGGAAATGAAATATGCAAGGCAATGCTACGGTTTAGAGAGTTGGACAAATTATATGGAACTTACATTGTAAGTATGGGTAAGGCAATTAACACGGATGGAAGACTCTACGGTAGACTAAGCTTAGGTGGGGCAAGAACAGGACGTTTATCGTCATCACAACCTAATTTACAAAATTTGCCGAAGAACACAGAGTTTCCGATTCGAGATGCATTTGAAAAGACCCCAACAGAATTGTCACCTACAGGAAAACCTCGTAAATTAGTAGTTCTTGATATGAGCCAACTAGAACTGAGAGTACTAGCGCACATGTCTAAAGATGAGGTAATGCATGAGGTATACTGTAATCAAGGTGCAGACTTGCATAGTGAGACATGTAGATCAACTTTTCCTATTGAGCTTGAAGTAGACGGTAAACTCCTTAAAGGGCCAGAGATACCTTTGAAACTTGTAAAGGATAATTTTCATGACCTACGGAGTGCCGCAAAACCTGTAAACTTTGGTATCTGCTACGGAATATCTGGGGAGAAACTTGCTAAAAAGATTAATTCTGAAATTAAAGATGTAAGTCAACATGTTACAAAAAAAGAAGCAGACGAGAAGATTAATAAATTTCTTAATAGGTATAGCAGTGTTAGACAGTGGATTGACTGGGAACATTCTTTTGCAGAAAAGAATGGATTCGTAACTACTATTCTAGGTAGAAGAAGACACTTACCTGATGCTAGGCTAGACAGGAACAGTAGAGAAAACTATGGAAAATGGTCTGGGGCAATGCGGCAAGCGCAAAATTCACCGATACAAGGGTCAGCAGGGGACATAGTATACATAGCTATGAGGAATATTAGAAAAGAGTTTATAAAACGTGGATGGTGGATGTTTAACGCTATGCTAGTTAATCAAGTGCATGATGAACTTGTTTGTGACTGTGATGAAGACATAGCACAAGAGGTATTTGACATTATGAAGGACTGCATGATTAATGCTGTAAAACTTAGAATACCTCTAGATGCTGAAGGCGGCATTGCAGACACGTGGATGAGTGCTAAGTAACAAATGGTTCGAGAATAAATAATCATACTCCATGAATATACTGGTATAGGAGATGGTATTTATGAAGAACCAGGGGTTACTAGACAGTAACAAAGATTATGTTATAAGTCTACTACACAATGGAGTACTTAAAACAGAGATAGGGAGGAAACTTGGTACTACTGGTTCTGCTGTTAGTGCTTTTGTAAAACGAGTTGGTGTAGAGCCATACACTAAAGTTTGTAAAGTAGAAGGGTGTAATAAAGTTTTTACTACGTATGACGCAAGAAAGATATACTGTTCTGATAAGTGTAACAAAAAACAAATGATGCGAAGGTTCAATAATGTGGAAATTAAAACAAAAACTTGTGCATTATCAGAGTACGGAGAATGCGTAGAAACTTTTATTGTTGGTTCAAAGAGCAGGAAGAAGTTCTGTTGTAAGAATCATGCTGGTAGATACGAATATCTACAGTACAAAGAGGCATTAAAAGAATCTAGGTTTAAGTGTGAGGTGTGCGGAGAAACATTAGTTGTAGACCTTCATCATATTATCCCTAGAAGTGAAGGTGGACTAGATGATTACAACAATATAACTTCTCTATGTCCTAATCATCATACTGCTATTCATCGTGGTCTTGCTATAATTATAGGTAAGACATACGTATTAAAAGGGGTTGAGTATCCTATTCGTTCACTAAGGGATATTATAGGTGATGAAAAACCAGAATGGTTTGAAAGATGGTTACATTTGAACTGGAAAATAAATAAAATCTATAACAAAGATTAAAGATACGTGGATGGAAGCTAAGTAGAAGATAATGGAGGTAGCTATTTATGGACAATAACTCATTTAAGGTAGTAGAGGAAGAAAAACTGTACGAAACTATAAGAGACTCGTATTTACTCGACAAGGTTGTATTCTACAATGACAGAGCATTAAGAAGTATTCCTGCTTTTATGATGGCTATTGACGTTAAATTTTTTGACGTTAGGAAGATGTCTGACCCGTCTATAGTAAATGTTAGTGTATGTTTAGGTAAGAAACAGACTTCCTATCTTGTTTTTGCAATTTA
>Ga0302271_10004627_pt1 | contig 10901 bp, 12 predicted proteins | sample III_Bog_N1_1_FD_198767 | JGI IMG/M metagenome (GOLD analysis project Ga0302271, IMG submission 198767) | Peat permafrost microbial communities from Stordalen Mire near Abisko, Sweden - III_Bog_N1_1 | ecosystem: Environmental > Terrestrial > Soil > Wetlands > Peat | place: Sweden: Abisko... | reverse complement strand
TTCAATATCCCAATTGTTATAATGTTTTATCACGAAATAAGGCTCAAGCAAAATATCTTTTGGAGCTTTCTCCAGGGCTTGTTTCATGGTGAAAATTTCGCGAACATTGCTTCCATTCAAATTGCTTGAACTTTTACCAGGTGTAGCACCGATAGAACTCGGGTGCACTCCCTGAGCATAACACATCATCGAACTACCCTCTTCCACATCTTCTATCCAGTCGCCACCCTCTTTGGTATTATTGATAATGTTGATTCGAACCATTGATTGTTCCTTTCCCAGAGGATCAACATAGAATCCGGAAAACCATACCTTGCCTGCATTCACCATACCGGTAAGAAATGACTTTATATTTTCTTTCTCCAGGATAATTCTGGCAACTCTTTTTTCCGGATCAGTAATTGACTCGCGCTCAAAAAGTATATCCCAGTATTTGTCATTAATTTCAACTTGATATTTCACTACAAGTCCATTGGTAAACTTTGCTTTTTTACCGGCAGGAATAAGTTGCTTGATGTCATACCAACCACTGTTGAAAATAGACCAATAATAAGGAAATGGATAATACTTGTTCCCTGGAATAGGAATTCTGTTTATCATAGCAAATTTGCGCGTTTTAGTAGCCGGACGTGTTTTCCCATCTTCATCCGGAAGTTTTCCCATACGGACCATCAGGTCGCCCAACGGATCATCAACATCCAATAATTCTAATTCTTCGCGAACGGTTTTATTTGGTGCACCTTTTTCCCAATTGCCATAAATAACATGCTCCAATGCTCCGGTAGCAGGATTACATGTTTCAAGTCGACAATAAAGCGCATCTTTGTGACGAAGTTTTACGATTTTATTCCCATCACCGCTCAAAATAAGTACGCAAACGGTAAAGAAAAAATGTTTTAAATCAGTTTGTTGCTCAAAAACATACTTCGTTGGTCGATTGAATTTAAAAAATTCCAATATTTCCTGATCCGTAATCTTCGACTTGTCTTCTTTCGTATATGTCAACCCATTACTATATGAAGACAATATATTGTAATAAGTATTAGAACTCATCACCTCATCATTTCGCATAAGTGTGAGTATTTCATTCGGCCGAAGATTATCATCACCCCAGGGAACATACCCGCGCAAACTTCCGGCATCAGGAAGTGCCAACGGAACCAGGTTATCGGTATCAAATACCGTGGTACCTTCGTTCATTTTGTCGATTGCCTTTTTGGCAATTTCATTCAGCGGAATTTCATGTATCTCTTTTGCCATAATACTTAAATATAAATTTCTTCGTCATTAATTTCAAAAATGCAAAGCACCGGAGTAGTGCGTACTTCGCGGCTTTCTACAAAAATCAGGTTAGCCGTATTTCGTTTGTAATTGGTAGAAGTACAAACTACATTGTTGTAGATCAGTATTTCTCCATTCGATTTCCACACCCGGCAATTAAATGGTTTACCATCTCTCAGTATTTTTCTAAGCACACTTATATGTATCATTATCAATCGTATGTTTCATCAAACGTATCATCGAAGATACCTTTTGCTGCATTCGTAAATTCAAGGTGATTGTTTTTCGCATGGCGGTAGCTAAACTGAAATGATTGCAGTTCATTGGCTTCCGTATCTGTTTTTTCTATCGAAGTGATGGTTATTTCTTCGTCCGATCCGGTGCTTCCTGGTTTATAAGTAGAAATATCGTAACTACGCAGCAAGTCATCTGTCCAGTCCATTTCGGACGAAGACAGATAACCACTATTCGCCGTTTTCTCAGCAACAAAGTCCTGAGTAATTTTACGGTAATGGTTATCAATATTGGCAAGGTTGTATTCAGCTGTTTTTTTTGTTTCTACCTTACCGGTGGCAGTAAATGTTTCCAATACGCCAAAACAATTGGTAAAAACGAAGTATTTAGCATCTCGGTAAGGTGTGGTATCTACTAAAAAAGTAGTTTTTCCGGTTTCAAAGTCGGTACCGGTGAGCCAAATTTCATACTGAAGTATATCTGTTGAAAGCGCAAGTCCGGCAGCCGTAACCAGTGCACCCATGGAAGCATTGAATGTCGTAACCTGATCGCTGGCCGAAGCTGCTATGTTCCCAAGCGTACCGGCAAGCTGAGTAACAACTCCATTGAGTAGGTAATATACGTTGAAATGCTTAGTTACAGCTCCGAAACTGGTTTTTTGTAGAAACGAAAGATACTCGTTTCGGTTTTTCGAAGTCCGCTTTTCAAGGTATGACCGGGTAAGGAAATTTAGTTGAGTCCATACATTGGCATCTACCGACATATCGGCGTCACATTTCAACACATTGAAAGAACTTGTATGCGTTGAAACTCCCTCGGTAATAGTATAACTGAATGATAATAGCAGATTTTGAGCATTCAGGTATTTCTCTAGTACATCGCCCAGGTTACGAATACGTAGAGTATTTGAAGTGTCGTAAACGTATTTTTCGAGTAAAATAACATCATTCCCTTTTTTCAATTCAAACGTAACTAACGTATCATCCCCGTTTTTTGTCAGGATGATATCAGGTATATTTTTCTGAAAATACAGCGAATTCAGCGTCGGTTCTTGAGTTACAAGCATAAAAAAAGCGATTGAATAATTTGTTGATACAAATTAAATTCAATCGCTCAGGTGAAAAAAAGACAAGAAAAAATTAAAATGAAACTTCACCAGGAACAAACTCCACCACGAAAGAAGAATTAGTATATTTATATTTAATCATTCCTAATGGAATTTCATCATAGGCAAGTATGTATTTATCTGGAAATCCTTTTTTAAAAATTCTTCTTATTCTACTTGCAGTTTCTCTATTAAATGGTTTTTTTGTTAGTTCCTCAATTACACTAATTATTGTTTTTTCTTCACAGTTTACTATTTCTTTCATGATTTTCTCATGAGTATCAAAATAATTTGATTTAAGTTCTGGAAAATTATAAGCTAGTAAATTTGATTCTATCTTAAACATGTTGATATATTTTTTTGCAAATATATAAATAATTAGTGTTCGCGAAGTTCCATTTCGCCATCTTTTCGCATAAGCCACACTGGCGTTGCATCGTCAAAATCTATTGAGTAACCATGTGTTGAAAGGTAAGCTGCAATTTCATTCGTCGATAAGTCCGCCATGGGGCGAATGTCCAGTTTAATTTCTTCACTCGTTTTACGTATCATTGCATTTTCTTTCGTGGCCGGTTGGAATTCTCCACAATATCGGGAAAGAATTACTATTTTGAATGTCACTGGAGAATTCTTAGTCTTCGATTCGTATTGCTCTTTTAGAAGTTCAAGTAGTTTTTTTGAATCTATTTTCCCTTTTATCCAACTATTGGCCAGAGATTCATCCCATAGGTATCTATGACCGGTGTATTTGCCATTTTCCGTAATGCTTATAATTATAGCACCTTCCGTACCTGTATCTGCAATTTCAGAAATCATATCATAACATTTCTGAACAAATTCATCATTGTCTACGAAGGAAATATAATAAGCTTCGTCATTGATCATTATTTCGGCTTTCATCATGATTGACCTCCTTCCACTAAATTAAATTTCAGTTCTCTAGTTCCAATAACAAAAGCAACATTGGTATTTTTACCATCATGATGAAAGTCAACAAGTGTTTCTTGATCAATTGCAGATTTCAAATTTTGATAAAGAGATTTCAGAAGCAAACGAGCATCTGACATAGGTACAACCCGTACTTCGTGTATAGGGTTTGCTGGAATTGGTTTTACAGGCCTTTGCCTGTGAATAGATGTTTTACTCATAATGACTGATTTGTTTAGCTATATGTACAGGAAAACGGCTGTACAAATCCCGTGTCGCTAAACAAATCAGTCTCGAGCAAGCTCAAAAAAGAAACGGAAAATAATACAGCCGTCGTTTTCTATTTGACGGTTAGGGCATAAAAAAAGCCCTGAATAATGGGCAACGGTATAAGCGTTACTCGAGGATAAATTTGTTTAGCGTTGCAAATATCGGAATAGTTTTTTTATCTGCAATGCGAAAAGCAATTTATTTTTAATAATTCTCATTTATCCATATATTTAAATTCGGAGTAAAGTGAGTTGTAGCCCATGCTACCGTTTGTTTTTTACCTTTTATATTATAAAAAATCCATAATTTGTCATACGATTTTCTATTTTCTCTCAAATCATTAGCTAAGTACATCAATTGATTATAGGTTATTTTATCTTTCAATTCTATTTCAATATTACACTTATTAAATCCATATCTCGCATCAACATGTTTCTTTTCTGATATTATTTTATAAAAACCAGTTGGAAGTTTATTCTTTTCTTCATCTGCTTTTTTTATAACTTCAAGCGAATCTCTCGATCTTATGAATGCAGCGTTTTCAGTTTCCCATTGTTCAGATTTAATTTTTTCATTTTTTCTATACACTAGCAAAGAAATAATTAATAGCGAAAAAATGATGATTGCAAAAATAATCGGCTTTTTCATAAATGTATATTTTTTAATTAAGTTGAAGTACAAAGATAATAAAACAATTAACTATAAAATCATTCCTGCCCTATTTTGGGCGTTTTCCGCTTTTTTGCTACTTTTTGGCAGGACAAAAAGTAGTCCAAACACAAAGCTTCACCCCCTATAATTAGAGCGTGAAGCTAATTTATAGGCGTTTTATGCCTATTCTGTCATTTTGCTGCCGTTGGTTGTACCTGTTTTTGAGAGAACACAAAACAAAGCGGATAAAATTCCATTTCCTTTTCTTCATTCTCGGGGGATTTCGGTTCTTCCTTTTTTTCCGATTTCTTAGGAGTACCCCATAATAATAAAGCCTTTTCGCCTTTCTTAACGCTCATATTTAAATCATTCCATTGATGAATCGTTTTTAAATCGGTGTGTCCTGATTTAGAATACAAGTCGATTAATCCCTCATTTACTGTATTATACTTTCCCTCTTTTACAAGAATTTTAATACCCTTTGAAAATGATTTCAATTCATCGCGCTTTGCTCTCATGGCTTCCCGTTGCGCTTCTGTTGGTTGGCGTTTAGTATAAAATTTCCGTTTTGCTTGTGTATTTACCTGAGTTTCCATATTTTTGTATCGTTAGTTTAAAAATTAGTTTTTGAATTAATAAAAAGTTTGCGTGTGAGACGGCTCGAAACCTAAGTCTCACACGCTTTTTTTATCCTACCAGTTCAGTTTCAATTTTTGAAACTTCTTCGTCAATCTTCACAATTAAGCCACACAGAAAGAACTGAATCAAATCTGTATTTGAGATAGTGAACTTTTCATCATCTCTATAACTTCCGCTAGTAAATGACATTTTGAACTTAGTAGATTCAAAATTTCCCGAACTTATTTCGGTTTCAATCTGCTTTTTAAATTCCTGTAACGATGTTTTTTTGGAAAGAAAAACGGCTCTATTGTCTGCAAGCTGTTTTTTGTGGGTAATTTCCTGAAGTTGTGCTTCAAGTCTTGCGATTAGCTCTTCGGATGATGTGTTGTTTGTTTCAACCAGTTTCAAATTGTTTTTCATAAAAATTTGTTTTTAATTATTAATAAAAAGTTTACGCATTAGGGAGGCTCGATTTCCCTTATTGCTCTGCTAAATTACTCAAAATAAATGACATATACAAGTTTATAATGCTGTATATCAGAGTATTAAACTCAAAAATATATAGGTAGTAAGTAAAAACCTGAAATAACGCTGATTATTTCAATCAATTAATAAGAACTTTTTTTTTTGTTTCAGCACTCATTTTTCAAAAAACAATCAATTTCAATTCATTTATGAAGATAAAACGAGAATAGAAATAACCATAAAGTTAAACTTTATTAATTGTAATATATTGAAATACAGACAAATAAAGCACAAAGTTCTATTTTCAAATAAAAAATATTTTTTCAATTCACATACTACCTACTAAACAAACACAAATAGCTATATATCAGTGTATTAATTCATAATATTAGGTAGTAGGCATTTTGAAATAGTAACAAGTAGTAACCATTTAATAACATTTATTTTAAAAGGTTACTACTATTCAAGTAATTAGATTTCAGATTAATAAATATAAATATAGTAAGGTAGTAAGGTAGTAAGCAAAAAACATATTTTTCGTCATTATTATATCTTTTTCTTAATATTACATATAACGTTATGATAATGTGTATAATAAGATATATATAATGAAAAAATAAAAAATAAACTGGACAATACTTTCAAAAACTGACTGAATCAGATATAAATGCTTTTTCCACACAACATTACATTCCATTTTCAGTGTGTTCTGTTTGTATTTTATTGGTGTTTTCCGCCTTTTACAGCATTATATTGCTGTTAATCAACAAAAACGGACTTCGAGAACCTTTATTCAAGGTTCGTCTGTGTCAGCCGACCCCGCCCCGCCCTCTCGCTCGGTTGTAATTACACGACCCGAAATTTGCGTTATATGCCTGTAATGTTATAAAAAACAGTGTATTTTAACTAACTCGGGTGGTAATATCGCAATTACGGTTAAATTTTTTGTATTCAAAAAATATATCGGTAATTACATTGCAATACCTACAAAATGATTGAACGAAGTGATTGATTTTGGTATTTACATTAAATAAAAAAGCCGACAACAGTACGTTGCCGGCTTACATTAGTATAGATATAAATTACATAAATGAACTTACAAGTCCTCCACTGAATGACTGAGATGCTGGGAAGTTATTCATTCCTAGCCACAACGTGTCCCATGCATCGGTGCCGTCGGTTCTGTTCTCGAGTAAGTCCTCGTCACTCTCGGCCAGTTTCTCACCACGCTTATCTTTCTTGAACCCTTCAGGTCCCTGGTAGATTCCTGTTTGCTCCATGGCTAGTATCAACGCTTCGTTGTTGTTCTTATTGATCATTGGGAATAATAGTTGCTTACCCTCAAAACTCTGACCTTTGAATGACATGTTGATCAGGTTGTGTTTCTCCATGTGTCCGATAGGTTTACCAATGTATATACCTTTGACTGTCCACTTGTTTGCTTTGAATGTATCAATGATAACATTAGCAAAGTCCTTATTATTAACTGCATAGTTACTGTTTAGTGCTGTTGAATCATAGTAATAAACGACTTCATGACACTTGTGTGGTTCATAGTACTTACAGAAGTCATTGACTAACTCTACCAACTTACGATTATACTTCACAAAGAATGATTTGATTGTCTTCATTCTTATCCCGGATTGTTGACCGGCTACCAACCAATTGATATTACCATTGTAATCGAATGCTATGCATATAGGCTTATTACTGTCTACATCACCATCCTGTAGACATGTCATGTTCTTCGCTTTACTAAAGTCATATTCAAGGTTCTGAAGGTATGAGTTATCGAATGCCGTGTAATAGTGATCGGCTTCTTTCATACAGTTGTAGAAGCCATCTTTTAGAAGTCCTACCTTCTTACAAAGTATTGATGTTTGAAATACTAGGGGCGGAAGGTCCCGCTTCATTTGCTTGATATAGTTTTCGCCCAGTACCTGAAGGTTCTCGATTGAACTAAACACATTGTAATCGACTGCAAGTTTCTGAAATTGAGCTAAATCACGGCATAATGTACGATAATAATCAAACAAATACGCTTTTGGTTGAATTCCTTTAGATTGGAATTCTTTCAATTTATTGAGTATTCTCCACTTTTCGTAGATTATTCCATCAATTTGTTCGATAAGTTCTGGATCGCATTTAGCTTCGTAATTCAGGAACCAACTCCCTTTTTTAGTCGTTGGCATGTCCGACACTATTAGCATACTATGGTGATACGGTAAATGACCAAAATGGGCAGTTGTTCCACCGTTAGCAGGAAAGGTTTCGTTATTCAGCTTTTCAAAGTTCAAAAATTTGGCTTCATCACAAATTAAAGAGTCAAAAGTTTGCGAATTGGACGAACCAACCACATCTTGAGAAATAATTGGAGAAATAGAACCATTATACCAACTAATGGTGTTATCATAGCTAGCCGGCTCTGTGATTGGCTTTGCAAAATGGAGAGACTTCTCCGGTTTTCGTCCGATTACGTAGTGAACATTCCGTTTGAATCCCCAGCTGTCGAATGCTTCCAATGTTCCGGGAAGAGTCCTGGTAAGTGCCTGTTGAAATGTACTGGCAATAATTCCGTGCTTCCCTCCTGGCATGCGTTGGATATTGCGCAAAAGAAAAGGTGCTACAATGCCGTGCGACTTGCCTAAACGACGCCCACCCACTACAACGACGGTATTGCACCCACGAAACATAACTTGTTGCTGAGCGGCATTAAAATAGACTTTTTGAGGTTCTTTATTTATCGGCATATTCTTCTAGTTTGGCAATATCAATTTCTTCGTAGGTTACATCCTCAATTTCATTCATGTATTTTTTCTTTAAATAAGAAATTCTTTCCCTTATATTCGGAATTCGCTTAATACCTAAAACCGTTGGGTCTTCTGTCGGCTCGAAATTTTGAGGAATGATTTCATCCCATGGCATTCGCTCAGCATCTTCCTTATCTAGCGTATTGTACTTTCCATAAGTGTTATTGCATTTGTCCATGGCTATAGGATCATTCTTTAGTTCAGCCATGCTGTAAGCTTTTTCATTCCTATAATTAAACCTGAATCGGTGCCAGTCTTTTGATTGCTTATTGATTGATCCAAGCAAATCTTTTATAAGCCGTAAATCCTCATACGCTGCGCTGCGTTCAATGCCAAATTGATTTTGGAGATGTAGAATTATTTCCCGGTCTTTTTTTGACGGAAAATCAAGCATAATCGTATAGCCTGAACGAATGCGAAGTAACTTATCACGTTGCTGTGGTGCCAGGTGCGAAAGTTTCGAAACATCATCATATAAGTGCTGTACGCAGATGTCGTAAGTATCTTTCTTAGCCATTTTCGCTTAGTTTTTGGTCGATAATGTATTTTTGCGTTAGTTCGATTGACAATGGTGATCCCAATTTTGCTAATTCAATTTCCTGCCGGTGAAGTTCCAGGGTAGTTCGTATTTTACTCAGGCGATAAGTTCTGTAAACATTATTTGAATTGTCGGAGATATCGCTTCGCAATTCATCTTCATCAATATTCAGTAGGATGGCGATATCGGTTATTGTCATCAATAATCCGGCATATTCATCAATTTTATTTAGTTGTTCCGCGCTGTATTCCATTTTCTATAATGCGTTGTATTTCAGTCTGTAATTTTTTATTGATTTCAGGATCCGTGGAAACAATTCCGCTCTCCTCGCGATTTCCACGGGTACAATTTTGACTACCGGTGATTGATACCTGGTAAGTGGAAGATTGAATCAAAACTACCTTTGCATGTGTTTTGGAAAAATGGATATCGCTGAATACATTTTGTGCAAATCGGATCAGATGCTGCGTTTTCTGGATCGCTTTAAAATCGAGTATCAGGGTAACTTTACCGATTAGCCCCATCTCCCTGAGTATCCATATTTTTCGGATAAATTCTTCGGAAATGCTGAATGTCATGATGGTGATATCGGATTTTCCGATTTGTTTCAATGTCCATTCAATCAAATCGTAAAGTTGAATTCCATGATTTAAATAAGCCCCGACATAATCGGGGCCTATAGGTTTCAATATGGCATCAACTTTATTCAACTGAGTTCATTTCTTGATCAATTGCTTTGTTGTACAAATCCTCTACTACTTCGGGAGTTAGTTCCAACCCTTTGAAATTACCTAGTGATGAAATTGTAGGAATGATTACTTCTTTAGTAATATCATTGTTCAACAGCGTTTTGATTTGGCTAATGACATTTTCTTCCGGAGTTTCTTCAGTTACTTCGTCTACCGGTTGTTTTTCTTCTTTTATTTCGGTAGTTGTAACTGCAGGTGAAATTACTTCTTGACCTTCAACAATTACTTGAGTACCGGCAGCCGGTTTATCTTCTAATTCTTTAGTTTCACCGATGATTAATCCTATTTCTTTCAAATCAGCAAGCTGATCATCGGAAAATGATACGCCACCAAGAATGCATTCGTTGTAACGATCCTGCATTTTATCCAGGATAAGTTTTGCTTTATCAGGATTACCATCAGCAATAAGTTTTGAAACGGTTTCTTTATTTATACTCAAAAATTTACGATTGGCAGAAACCCGTGAAGCGCTCAACAGTTCACCCGGTACTGGATTTTTAGTATCAGCAACAATCACCGGTGCATTCGGGTCAAAATTATCGTACTCATCCCAATTTGTCCGCAATTGTTTGTCAAGCTCAAGCAATTTTTTCAAGAATGGATATCGATCACATGCAGTTCCTGTTTCGTTCAACACTGTGAGGCGTGCATGAATGGCACGCATCTCCGGATAGATAGTTTGATTTTGGTCAAACTTATTTTGAATTTCTGGAGGAAGTGTATCATGATCAGCACGCTTTCCAACACTTTCTACCGGTTGCGTAGTTTCGTTTTTCACCACCTCTAAAGCCATTGCTTTTACAGTAGGTTCGTTGCAGTTCTGAACGTTATTTTCAGCAATTTTACCGAGTTCATACTCCACTTTCCCGAAATTATTTTTCTTAATAACGTGATCGTACAAAATTCGATTGCGATTTCCCTGAAGCATTAGCGTTGCGCCTTCTTCTATGGTTCTTTCGCTCGGGTCGGCGTTAAGCCAGGCGTTTACTTTTTCTACATACTCATTTGCCATTTTTGTTTATGTTTATGGGTTTATTTATTTTAAGCATTACGAAAGTAATTACGTGTAATTACTTTAAAAAAGACACAAAAAACCCTCACAATCTGCATTGTGAGGGTTTCAAAAATTTTCTGTGTCAGACGATTACACGTGGTAAGTAGCCGTTGTGTAAACACTATCAACCATACCCGCTTTCGTTGCCTTGGCAGTAATGATATGATCACCGGTAGCCCATCCTGTAGTCAGAATT
>Ga0302271_10004626_pt1 | contig 10901 bp, 5 predicted proteins | sample III_Bog_N1_1_FD_198767 | JGI IMG/M metagenome (GOLD analysis project Ga0302271, IMG submission 198767) | Peat permafrost microbial communities from Stordalen Mire near Abisko, Sweden - III_Bog_N1_1 | ecosystem: Environmental > Terrestrial > Soil > Wetlands > Peat | place: Sweden: Abisko... | reverse complement strand
ATTAACCAAATCCTTCTTTTTTTCTTAATCTTCATTATTGCAATTTCTAAATCTTTCTTCGATTTAAAACGATTAAAGATATTTTCTATTACTTTAAATTTCTCAAAGATCCATTAACATTGCTAGATTTCAAATAGCATAGGATTGCTTACATACGCAATAAGCTTATGCCATACTCGAAGAAAAGTGACATTATAACAAATGAAGCCTACTATCATTATTTTTTTTCTAAAAAATAACAAACATTTTTAGAGATGAAATTAATTACATTCTTCAATCTACTTTATTGTCATGGATAATGGTCTTGATATAGGATAATAGCTCATCGATAGATCAGACAATGTATATTTGTAACATCTAAATTCATATTTGCATGATAAACAGTGTGGAATCAAGAATAAAATAAGCTCTCACAAATGAACAAGCATATTACTGAAAATACTTAGAAAATCAACCTTAAAAATAAGTTGTCAAATAAAAAATCAAATGACTTTTATTTAAAAGAAAATCAAGTATTGGGGGAGAGAATGGCTTTGAATACTTACGATAAAATACAATAATCATAATAATCTCCAAATACTGGGTCTTTTTATTAAAATACGGGTTTTTATTTGATTACCAAGACCATTACTAGATATTAGGTTCATAATGAGCAAGCATGTTAGTGTATTATGTAAGGAATAAGAACACAGATTAAGATTCTACACAAAGAATTAAAATATAGCCCAGCCTCTTAAAAAATAATAGTTTATTTTAACCTGCTCATGAAATATTGCCAATTTCTTAGTATCTCTAAAAAGACCATTAAGATAAAGAAAGTCCTTTTTGATATGTCTAGTTCCGAAATCTTAAGGGCGAGAACCTACAATGTTAGAGAAGCAATTGTGATAAACAATTGTTTTTATCTTATTTACTGCTGATGTCTTGGTGCAGCTAGAAACAATTAGGGAATAGAGCCATTTGTTATTTGGAGATTAAATATAAGATATCCAGTAATTTTATCAGTAAAACTAACCTCAAAAATAATAATAATTCGATTTATTGCAATAACAATTATAATATTCCGGAAAAGATAAAGAAATAAGTTGGCTATTCCTATTAAAAATAGATCAATTCTCATTTTTTTCCTTAAATCACTGCTCCAAAAAAAGGAATCATACTACTCCATTTCTCCTTATTCTAGTCTAGAAAATACATAAACATCTTGCCTCATGAAACAGTCTTCTTGCCCGCTTCCTATGACTAAAGAAAATGATTCAGACGCTATTCCTATTGTTTTACAGTCCATTTCACTATCTTAAACTAATAGAATCAAACCTTTTCATCCATCAATTCGATATTCTGAGAAACATCTATCATAATCTCTATCCAGCAATTAAAACTATTGTTCACTACTTAGCCCTCATTCAATTTATGAAAATGCACAGCCTAGTCTTTAATATCCTAAGAAAAAAGGAATATCTAATCAATCAGAAATTCATATGAATATCTCAGAATTAATGGTAGGAAAAGTCACCAAAATCCTCATCGTCGATGATAATCCCTTTAACATTCTCTGTCTGAGAGCATTGCTAAAAAACTTTAATTTTTTGATTATCTAAGAAGCACACAATGGAAAAGAAGCAGTAAATTCTGTTTTTCAAGACAATTATGATCTCATACTAATGGATGTTAATATGCCAATTATGGATGGATTTGAAGCAACAAAAATAATCAAATAATTAGCTCAAAGTTAAAAGATACCATAGACAAAGATTTTTATTGCAACTGCTTTAGAGGACTAAGAAAACAAATAAGCTGCATTTTAAAATGGAGCAGATGCACATATTACCAAGCCTATTACTCTTTCTTCACTTTATCATGAACTAAAAAATAATTATCTTAGCTGAATTCGCTTCAAAAACGAAAATATAAATTTAATAATTTAATAAAAAAAATAACTTTTATGTCTTCATATTATTTCTAAAAAAGTACTTTCACTTTGGCTCAATTTCCTGCTTAAATTACATAAAACTATTGTAGTTAATATGTCATCAATATACACAATTCTTTTCTTTATTTATTGATTATTTATCTATTTTAAATATGATAATTTTGTGTAAGGTCATAACAGAAACATTTTCCTTTTTTTGAAAGAAATATTAATAAAAATTTAAGGTAAAATTAATATATTTCGAGGTAAATTCATATTTAGTGTTTTTAAGGGAGGGGTCCATCCACACCGTTCTAACAATTTTATACAATTAATAAGATAAATACATTTACAAAATTAAACAAGAAAAAAAATACCTAAAAAGATGGCGAACGGCGTTTCAACCGAATGGGATGATATCTAAAGAAAATTAGGAAATTTTGAACAAAAACCATATGTCCCAACATAGGAAGAGCTGAATCTCGCAGCTCAAGAGAAACTCTTAGACAACAGAGAAGATAGTGATGATATTGACGCAGATTTTGAAGATGATGATTTCATGAAGGATTATTAAAGAAAAAGAATGGAAGAGATGTAAGAAGTTGCTAAGATTCCATATTTTGGATCAGTTTATGAGATTTCAAAAGACTAATATATTGAACAAGTTACAAATGCTCCTCCTGAATCATGGGTTCTTATTCATCTCTACAATGACTCCAACTAGGTAAGAAGATATTTTTAGCTGAAATGCCTTTAATTTTATGAAATTTTCTTTTTTGTTGATGCAGTACTGTCTTCTGATAAATGAGCTTCTTACTCGACTTGCAGGAGAGTATCCTCATGTGAAATTCGTCAAGATTGTAGCAACAAAATGTGTGGAAAATTTCCCTGAGAGTAACTGTCCATGCTTTATTATCTACAAAGCGAGTAAAATGATCGGAACATTCCATAGTGTCAATAACATAATTGGCAAAGTTACGAAAGAAAATATCGAGCTGTTTTTACATTAGCATTCAGTGATTTACAGTGAAAATTGTGTCGAAAAAAATGAAGAAGTTGAAGGGTATAAGAAGATCTTAAATAATCCTTTCAAAGGAGGAAATGGAACTGGATATATGGACAACATCGATGACAGAGAATATGCTAATTAGGATATGAAAAATCTTAAAAAATTATGATATTCATATGTGCTGACAAAACTTTATCTATTTTAATAATTTTAACATCATTATCTTTAACAATACTTTCACAAATCACAATTGTGCCATCATTTAAAATACAATTCTTTTCATTTATTCTGATAAATAGGTTATCTCTTAAAGCAGCTTAATTTATAAAAATAATTACAATAAGAAAGATAAAACTACTTAAAACATTTATTCCTTTGAATTTCGAAACCAATTTAATTTCATTCCAGAGCCATTTCAGTTGGGTTGATAATAACATTTTCACCATCGATTGCCTTTAAGATTTCGCTGGAGATGATATGATGGTGTTATTTTTTAACCAATTATTTCAAAGCCTTCTTTTAAAGCTCACTGAAGTGTCCTATTTTAGAATAATCAGAAAAACAAAAAACGATTGAGAAACATGATATTTTGAAATGCATAAAATGATTATTTTACCACTGTAGAATTCGCAGAATTTCAACACAAGTTAATGCCAAATAACTGGAAGGGTCTTTGTTTCAAGGACGAATTTGACTAAATATTCCACAACTCCATCGATGACTCTGTTTGGAAGTGCATATTTCTTTTCAACGATGGTCTTCATTAAAATACAGAGAGGTCCATTGAAGGGCATGGAACAGAGTCTCAAGAGGCAAGCAGCAGAATGCATCACAGGGACTGACATTTTTCCAAGTAGAGATGAAATAATCTGTGCTTCTTTAATCGTAGTTTATGGATCAGTAAGTAAAGGGAAGATGATTCCTTTGAACCAAGCAGCAGGCTTGTAGAGTGCTTTTTTGAGTGCGTTGTAATAGTGAGCATTGAGCTTTTTATTTTTCTTAATATCAGCTTAGACAGCTGGAAGAATTACCTGTGATTAAAAGATTTTGTTTAGTAAATGATAATTTACAATTAAATGATGTATTTTTACTCTATTGAAGAACGTTTTAGCTCTATGTCCATCAAGATTAGATGAGAAAAGACGCACAGCAGCAAAAAGACCCTAAGGAGTCCAATCAGAAGGTTTAGTCAACTCAAGGACATCTTCCCATTACTCCAAACTTGGGATAATCAAAAATGCTCTTGCTAGCTTACCACTACGGTAATGAGACATCAATTTAGCGATACTATTAAAAAATAAGCAATAAGTTATTAATCAATCTAACCTTTATTAAACATTAGAATCATTTTACTCTTGATAAACAACTCTGACTTTAGGGTTTCGAAGCATATTCTAAGCATACTCTTATTTTGTTTTTTCTTCAAGTTTAGAGGAAATATTTGACGCTATTTAACCAGCTATGTCGTTATCAAATAGCTTATCATCAACTCCAACAGCATCGCTGATTTAAAACTATTTCAGAATATCCTCATCCTCAGCACTGATTTGCATCTTTTCAATAATACAAACAATCACAAAAATATTATTCATTTTGTTTTTTTTATAATTTCCAAACAAAAAGTTGATTTTACATTCTATGGAACGATAAAGAATCCTTAGTTATCAAACTATTCAACTTATTCTTCCTCGGCTTCTTTGATCTTCTACTTTCGCTCATTTAAGATCTTTTCGTTTTTCTTTTTCTTGAGAACAGATACTGTCTTTTGTGGTTTCTCATATGTAACTTTTCCAGCATTTTCACTCATAACAAGTTTCACAACTTTATTTTTATCATCCTTCTTTGCTCCTTTCTTGACGACATGGTCAAGTTTCTTTCCTTTATTCTTCAAGTCCTTTTTTTGTACTCCCATTTTTTTATCGCTGTTGTATGTATTCTTCTGCTTATTTTGATTTCAATTTGTCAAGAAAAAGAGATTCTGATGATTTCGTTATTAACTTTTTTAAGAATCACAAATTAATTAAAAAAGCTAACAAAATAAAGACATCATCTCTCCTAGAATTATGCCTTGAATGAAATTCTTCTTTAGACTCTAATTTTAACCAACACAATTTGGATCTGCTCAATAGGTTTGATTAATAAAATTACATCAAATAGTAAAAATAAATATCTTTGTATAACCTTCAATTTCATTCTATTTTGCTTGATTCTTACAATGTATTTAGAATAAGATTTATAAAACTTCACAAAAATTGCGATTTACATAATGGACACTCACTCTTATTTGAGCTCTTAAACCATTTATGGATACAAGAAGAATGGAATTTCTTCTTGCATGTCTTGCAGGGTAATTTTGGAAGTTCTCCTGAAGTAGAATTAATCACATAATAGCAGATTGCACATTCTTCTAATCCTTCTAGTTCTTTGTCGAGATTGTGTTTCCACATCAATAAGGCATTTTTAATCGTGTTGTTCTAATTAAACAGCAGGGACTTCATCATAAGCATCCATTTATTTGTTTTCTATTGATTCACTTTCATGCCTCTCTTAATTTCAGTCTAAATGTGCCTTTAGTTATTGTAAAAAAAAGATTTAGAAACAATTAAATCTAATAAAAAATGAATTTACTTAATAGGATATTCTAGAGGAATCTTCATGTTGATTTCAAGTTTTTAGCCTTCTTTTGTGTAGACAGCATTGATTTCTCTTGTCTTCTTTGTGACGAAGATAGTGAATTCCTCCGATTGCCATTCTTGAAAATGAACAAATTGTCAAATGATTTATTTTGTTTTTCAAATCGAAATATGTTTACCACTCTAACTAAGTTCGATCGTCTCAACTTCCTTCAAATAAAGAGCGTTGCTAACGAAATTCTTAATGAGATTCTCAGCTAATTTGATAAATCTCTTTTCAGCAGTGTTTTCCAACCAGTGACGCAGGAAGAATGGGAACTTAGAAGAGAACACATACAAAGACTAAACCAAAAGTTAGAACAGACTCTCTTTCGACAGGAAATCAGACCTTAAATCATAAAAATTTCCTTAAATACCAAAAACAATTCAAAATAAGCTTAATGTTTTACCATTCAGGATTAACACTCTGCACTTCTTCAATCGTAAGAATGTCTTTCTGTTCAGCTTCAGGAATCTCAAGGAACTCAATCCACTAGAAGAGCACAGTCAAAAAGTTCTTGTGAATCAACTTATTTTCCTCCAAGTATAATTTCAGAGCAGTCTTAACAAACTCATGCTCCTGACTCTCAGAAGGAGTGTTGAGCTTGTTGACTAACGAAATCCATGTCAAAAGATGACCATATGTGCTTGGATCAATGATATCTTTACTCTCCGTTTCTAAATCTTCCTCTTCTTCCTCTTTTTCTTCGTAATTATCCTCCCCATTGTCTTTTATCATATCTTCATCAATAGCTGCGTTTTTATTGGATGTATTTTCAGAATTTTATACTTTGCTTTCCTCTTCTTGTTTATTAGTAGTTTCATCTAATTATTTTTTAGCATCTTCTAATTTTTGCTTATCCTCTTGTGAGAGAACAACATTTGTCACATCAAGATATTTCAGTAAATTCTAGACATTCATCTTTTCGTCGCTGATACTTTTCAGCAGCTGTTCTTCGAAGTCTTCATCGGTTGAGGAAAATTTCAACCCCAAGCCTGATTGAGGTGAGAAAGCAACGTAGAACTATTTTAACAGTAAAAATGCACTTTTTTAAATTGCAGGATAAGCGGAATTTAGAAGCTCATATGCGAGATTCTCATCGAATGATTCACTCAGCACAGTTACAAATCTACTGATTGTTTCAGCGAATTCTACAATAACAATATCATTGGATTCATCGATAATATTTGAATCGGTTTGCTTCTCAACTTATTGCTAGAATTCAGACAATTTAATCAAGCATGTATCCATTACATTCTAGACAGTAAAGTCTTTGAAATCTGAACTGAAACCACCTTCGAGGATAGGTACAACTTTACGCAAAAAGGACAGCACTGCAATCAGAGCGTTCGAAGAGAATCTTCTCGGTTTAGCTGAATATTCAAGTGCTTTCCGCAAATGATTCTCGATCGCTAAGAAACTGTCCACGAATATCTCCAGTCCTTTTTTCTCCACCACAGTGTTCAAGAAGGAAAAGAATACACTTGTGATGTAATTCTAATGCTCGTTGTAGCTGTCAAATGTGCAGAATTAACTCAGCATATACTCAGTAATCTAGATCTATTGTCCCTCTGTGGAATAGAATTATTCTTAGAACGATGCCATGAGAATATCCAACGCAATCAATGAGGATATTTTCTATTATCCATCAAGTTTTTATGCTCTGCATGCTTCACTGATCCTCATTTGTAATTATTCCTGTATTTAATAGCCTTAATCGCGATCTAATTCTTCTTTAAACAAGGGCAGAAGGTTCTTGATTAAAATACCTTCGCGCATCATTGAATCGATGTCTTAAATTTCAAAAAGATGAGCGACTCTAGGCTTGATTACTTAATCAAAAATAGCAGTCTATTTAAAAGCAGTTATCCCGTCAGTAATAGTCTACTTTAAAAACACCTTGAGTGCATTTCCATATGCGAGACTCTTAGTAGAAGCATAGTTTGCCATGTCTTTCAGGAATTCTATGACGATTTCGAAATGATCTTCAATCGACAAGATAATCAATTATCTGATGAAGTTAGAGGTGAAATCTCTGAAATATTTCCTAATTTGAATTTAGTTGATAATCGCAAGTGCTTGCTAGCTACTAAGTAAGCTTGCAATCAGCCAGAATCCTGTTTTTGACAAGAACAAATCCTTTAGGAAGGCATTAAGATCGATATAATTAAATATTTCTTCGAAGACTGTATGAAGAAGATGCCAGTTTTTCCCTTCAACGATGCAATTCGAGAAATAGTCTTGGTGGAAGACTATTGAAGTAACTTAAATGACAGCGTCTTTCTTCTTATTGAGCTTCAAGAAACTCAACGTTTCCTTCAATAATTTGATGAACGATTCGTAGTTAGTGTGGTTATTCTACACGAAAATAGTCTTCAGATCATTTTCGATGATTTCTAGCATACTTTTAAGAATAATTTTCTCAGTTGATTTATTATTTATCAGGTGTTTCAACAGCTTAAAAACCTAGACTGTACGAGTCTTTAGCTTCTTCTACACACAAAACTCAACGATCTTAAAGAAATCGTTGAACTATTCTAACATCTCTGGAGTATCTGTATTTTCTTCAGTTGATTTCTTCAAAATCAATATGCAAAACAGATAATTCTAATCTAGTTCTTCTAAGATCCTTCCAACATTCTTAGAAGGGCATGCATTCCCTAATAGAATCTCCAGTTTCTTAGTGATATTTGCTTTCACTTACTCAAATAGTTATTATTTTCCTGAAGAATTCAAGAAATGTTTGTAGATTGTCACTAATAATGGCATACATTATCCAAGGTATTTATCCATTTTCGCAAACACATGTGAAGCTGCATTCAATGCTAACTTTTAGAACTCCTCATTTGCTCGAAGTAGCTAGACACTTTGCTCTCTAGCTTTAGCTAGGTTTAAATCAAGCTAGTGTACAGTTTTGATTATGCTCGATTCGTCATTTGCATTTTTTTGTTTAGAGGATGTGAAGAACCCAGGTGAAGTGTCAGGGAGTGCAAAATGAAAGACAAAGGAGAGATGAAGGAGTGCTTTAGGATCGATTTAATTCATCATTTTAATATGAGATGAAGTGTCAATTAAGATCTGTTAGAATGCTAGATATTCTGGCTAGGAAGGTTAGATTGAGTCAGCCCAGGAATAATAGATTTGAGATACAAAAGTAGTGAATTTTTCAAGACTAGCTTGGTTAGAAATAGTCTTAATATTCGACACAATTGATTATGCTAATTATGTTATTGTCTGGACAGCTGCTGAAGTTTAGTTAGCCATAAGATTTGTAAATATCCCAAGATTCAAGGAGTTGTTATTCTTATTTTCTTAGCCTTCTTAAGGAATCGATTCTTCCTCTGAAGGTTTTGAAGGGCTATTTTTTTGGGAATGTTAAAACAAATTAGCATATTGCTTGTATTAAGTACAAATAGGGAGAATTTTCTCAATATGCGAATCGTTCATAAGTGGTTTGAGCTCATTTTTAAGATCTAACAGAAGATCCTAATGCATCTTCTACACTGCTAAATCAAGCTCACCAAATACTAGACTTTTAGGTGTAACTACAGTTGCGATGCTCTGCAGAAGAGACAGATAATTTGTAAATCTATTTGCATCTTTCTTGGCAACTTTCGTGAACAAATTTGCAAATTCTGTGATCATTTCACTAAAAAGACTCTAACCTTCTTCTGCACCGAACTATTCAACAGATAGATTCTCTAGAAGCTATGCGAATTAACTCGGGACAGCTTTATAAGCGCCCATGAAGTTGTCTGAGATATGCTCATTTAGATAGAGGTTTAAGATATTGCAGATAATGTCTCTGATTAAATTTCTTGCTTGGCGTTGGACATTGACTAGTCCTTTGAATTCATTGCGATTTAATCCAGGCAGCAAACGCTTCAGTGACACGAAATACACGCATTCTAAATAAGCCTAAACTAGTTGATCACCAAAGATTTTTATTTCGTCATGCTCAAAACCTCCAAGCAGTGCCTCGAAGAATTTCTTAATGAACGACAACTTCTCTTTCGCGAATTCCTCCATGTTACCTTTTTCAGGCACTGAAGCAAAGCTAGCCATGGGAAGCTTACTCAAAAACAGAGCGACATTTAAGTAGAATGGTTTGCCAATCCCTGAAGCTGCTCTTTTTAGCACCTCGAACGTTTTAGCTTCAACCATTTTAAGGTCACATTTCGCTAGAATCGCTGGAGGGCATTTCTCTAAAATTGTCAGAAGACAACCTCTCCATAAAGATGCCTAAATTAACCTCTCTTTTTCGTCAATTAGAGGGAGAATGCATTTGGAAATACTTTCGATCTTTTACTCTAATGTTTCTTTTCTGATATTCAGCAAAAGTGAATTTATAGCATCAAGCACTGCAGCCTTAACTTTAATTCTCTTTTTGCCTAATAGATCAAGAAGAGGGTTTTTCTTTGCTTCAAATATCAATTCCTCTAGTTAACTCATAAACACTTCATGCTACTTCGATTCCTTGCTGAGTTCGATCGCTTTGCCTATTGAGTTAAGTGAAGAAACTACTAGTCTATCATAAATATCTTGTGCCTCATGTTCACCAATATTATTGTTCTCACTTTCGATCTACTTTAGAGTTATGCCTAAATAGTACTTCAAATTGAGTAGGTACTTTTCACTGCAGACACTAAACGCCTAAGATTGCTTTTCTTTTGGAAACATCTGCAGAAAAAAGAGGGAAATAATGTTAAAGATTTGTCATTTTAGAATTAAAAAAATATTTTTACTTTTTCAAATGCAGCTGTAGCAATTCCAGACACATCCGGAGAAGGATCACTCATCTAAATGAACCAATACGGGAAAAGATCCTTGAACTGCGGTTAGAGGCATTTCCTGTTCCGCTAGATTATGACAATAAGAATCGCGTTTATTTCTTCAAACACTTTGCGGTCATGCTCAGAATTAACAAATTGTTTGTATAAATATGTCCATGTGCCTGCAAACTGATCGAAAAAATCTTCTGGCTGTTTCTCAAGTAATTCCCTCAGCTAAGCAAGTGCTTTTAGCTTTGTGATTTAACTCTTTTTCGCCATTTAATTGAGACATTGCTAGATTTCGGGATCGTATGAATGTTGTGTAAAAACTTGTTTTTCTTCTGTTTTTTCTAGAAAATCTTTGACTTCTTCAGATTATTCCGTTTTCTTTGAGAGATACATTGCGGATAGCTGCGAAAACATATTCACATTCTCATTCACATGAGAAAGCAATCCTGTTCCTCCCACGGCTTTGGAAAGAGCTGATTTATCTTTGCCACCTTTCTTCTTGGCTTTTAATTCTACTGCGTCCATT
>Ga0302271_10004623_pt1 | contig 10913 bp, 8 predicted proteins | sample III_Bog_N1_1_FD_198767 | JGI IMG/M metagenome (GOLD analysis project Ga0302271, IMG submission 198767) | Peat permafrost microbial communities from Stordalen Mire near Abisko, Sweden - III_Bog_N1_1 | ecosystem: Environmental > Terrestrial > Soil > Wetlands > Peat | place: Sweden: Abisko... | reverse complement strand
GGAGTGGTGTCAGCCCTTACAAACAAATACCGTTTCAATACTCTTTACATGTAGAACATCGTGATGGCACATTGGAGCATAAAGAATTTCTAGCAGAGGCAGGAGTTGACCCAAGACGTGCTTTGGCAGAGCAATTAGTCAAAGACATACCTTTACATGTAAACATTTTGGCATACAATATGAGCTTCGAAAAAGGCGTCATCGCCTCACTTGCACAGCTGTTTCCAGACTTACATGTAAAACTCATGCACCTACACGACAACATCAAAGATTTGATGCTTCCATTCCAAAAAGGACACTACGTCACCCCAACCATGCAAGGCAGTTACTCCATCAAATACGTCCTTCCTGCACTTGTGCCTGAGATGGAATTAGCGTATAAGAAGCTAGAAGGAATTCAAAATGGCGGTGATGCTATGAATGCCTTTGCATCTTTACATGTAAAGAGTTTGGAAGAGCAAAATGTGGTGCGGGAACAGTTGTTGAAGTACTGTGAATTGGATACTTTGGCGATGGTTAGGGTGCTTAGAAAATTAAAGGAGGTGAACAATGCAAATTGAAGCTATTTCAACTATTCTTGATTATGCAAATAAAGCTGGTGTGTTATTACCTATTTTAGCGTGTATCGTTATTTTGGTTTTTTCTCCGCAGGTTGTAAAGTTGATTGACTCATGGAAAATGAGGAAAATAAACTATCTTAGTACGCTTCATAGCAATGAATTTTTAACAGAAGACATTCGAAAAATGCTCAAGGATGAGATCAATAATGCGGCTTTTGCGAGCATTCATGGAATGCGTGTTGGAACGTTGTTGCGTGAACAACTGACAAAGTTACACAACCAAGATCGAGACCGTTTTACATGGCGACGAATACGCATGGCGAATCCTTATATTGATGTAGGAGAAAGTGAAATTATTGTAAAAATTGGTTGGGTTGATAAGTTCAATGCTTTACTATCCTTTGCAGGGTTATTATTAGTTCTAATTGCATATATTCTATCTTGGATTATGCTTGTTTTTAAGCATGATTTGAATACTTTGATGGTAACACTTGTAGTATCAATAGTTGCAGGAGGCTTGTTCTTTATGTTTGTATATCAACTGGCTCGAGTGTATCATGCAACGTTATTGAAACAAGATATGGAGAAACTGAAAAAGGTACGTGATGATTGATTACACAAAGAAACTTACCACCGATAGAGAATTTTACCCCATTGAAAATTTGGACTATTCCATCGAGAGTGACCGTGGGCGCATTCTTTCTGCTCCTGCGTTTCGGAGGCTTCAAAAGCGCACGCAAGTGTTTGCGTTGGAGCTCAATGCTTCCATTCGCACACGTCTGACGCACTCTTTGGAGGTGGCACAAACGGCGCGGTTTATCGCTAAAAATATTTTGAGTAAGCTTGAAAAAGAGGAGCGTTACGGACTCAAAGGGCTTGAAAACGCGTTTGTCTCCACGGCGGAGATGACCAGTTTACTGCACGATATCGGCAATCCTCCGTTTGGGCATTTTGCGGAGCAGACCATCAACAAGTGGATCACTGAAAATGCGTTGCCGTTGCTTGAAAAGATGCCTGCCAGTTCAGAAGAAACCAAAGAGCTCAAAACGATGCTTGCTCAAGATCTGTGTCATTACGATGGCAACGCGCAAGCGATTCGGGTCATTAGTAAATTGCAACGGCTCAATCTTTCGTATACACAGATCGCTTCGGTGGTGAAGTACACACGAGGCGCCTACGAAGCCAAGCCCAAAAAAGGCGAGGCGTTTGATTATTTGATGAAAAAGCCAGGGTTTTATTACAGTGAAAAAGGCTTTATTGAGAAGATTCAAAACGCTTTACATGTAAAGCATGGACATCGTTTTCCACTGACCTACATCATGGAAGCGGCGGATGACATTTCGTACCTTACCGCGGATTTGGAAGACTCGGTGGAAAAAGGTATTTTGAGTTTAGATAAAGTCTATGAGCTCATCAAAGCAGAGTGCGACAAAGAGAGTGAGACGTACCTTTTGGAAGTGATTCAAGAGCGGTACAATCAAGCTAAGAAAAACGAAGAGCCGTACCAATTTAGTCTGTTTTTTACGCTTGTTCGTGCCAAGCTCGTGACCTCTTTGGTGTACCATGTGGTCGATGTTTACGTTAACAATCACGAAGCGATTTTTGAGGGGAGTTTTAACAGCGCCTTGCTTGAGTATGACAAAGAAAGCAAATACTACAAAGCGGTCAAAATCTTACAAACGATTTCGACAAAATACATCTACCAAAACAAAGACGTGCAAACCTTGGAGCTTCAAGGCTACGCGATCATCAATGGACTTTTGAGTGTTTATAAACCGTTGATGGAGCTTACATGTAAAGAGTTTGAAGCGCTTTTACACGATGAAACGATAGAGTGTTTTATCGCCATGAGGCTGATTAAACGCATCTCGTCCAAACAGATCGTGGCGTATCAAAACGATGTAAAAGCATTAGAAGGCAAAGACGAAGAGAGCGCTCAGCTTTTAGAGTTTTACTACCGTGTGCGCCTTGTTATCGACTATATCAGCGGAATGACCGATGATTTTGCATTGCATGAGTACAAGACGTTATTGGCGATTTAAGTGCAGAGTCATTGCACTTTTCCACAGAGATTTTTTGAGTTATAGTCGTCTAAAACAAAATTTTTTATAAAAAAAAAAATTTATTATTAAATTTCAGACTATAATAACAAACGAAAAAATTCAACATGATGTGACTTAGTGTCTTTTTCTAAAGAGTATGGGTAACGTAAGAGAGGAAAAGCGATGACGTTAAAGAATATCAAAATAGTGTATGCAGAGGATGAAAGCTTTATACGCGCCAATATGGTTGAATTATTGGAGTTTTTTTCGGCCAATGTTATTGCTGTCGAAAATGGTGATGACGCCTATGAAATGTACCATAAAGAAAAACCAGATATTGTCATCGCAGATATTCAAATGTCGGGGATGAATGGGTTAGAACTGGCAGAAAAAATCCGCAAAAACGATAAAAAAGTGCAAATCATCATTACAACTGCCTATACCAATACCGAATATTTACTCAAAGCCGTAGAATTAAATATTGTGAAATATCTTCTCAAGCCGATTCCTCTTGTGGAACTCGAAAAAGTTTTAAATACTTGTATGGAAAATATTGTCAGGCTCGACAATCCTCGAAAATATTTTAATGAAAAAGATTACTATGATACGAAAACAAAGCAACTCATTGTTGGCGATGAAGAGGTCTATTTAGATTTTCATGAAAAGAAGTTTTTTGAATTACTCATCAAAACACCTGGGCGCATCGTCTCTTATGATGAATTGGAAAATACGATCTGGCGAAATGGAATGAGCACTTCAGCTGTAAGATCGCTTGTGTTTAATCTTCGCAACAAGCTTCCAGAAGGTGTCATTAAAAATATCCCCAAAGTAGGTTATAAAGCTGCTGTAAAAGAGTGATATGAAAAAGATACTATTAGGCATATTGCTTTGTCTCAATACTCTTTTTGGATTGAACATTACGCCAAAAGAGGTGCCTGTTTATCGAGAGATAGATATGACCTATTGTGTTGATAATATTGAAGATGCAATTGCACATCCTGATGTTTTTCAGACGACAAAATCTTTTAACCGTCTCTTGCGGAGAAAAAAATATAACGATAATCTTTGGTTGAGAATACCCTTAGTAAATAAAAGTAATGTTGTTGTTGAGCGAGTTTGGGTGACACGATGGGAACGTGCAACGTTTGATCTTTATGTTGTGGATAATGACTCTGTATCGCACAATGAAACGATAAGTTCTGATCAATATTTAAAACGATCTTCGGTTTTATCCATCCCTCCCAATAGTGAAAGAACAGTCTATATACATGTAAGAACAGAAAAAGCGCTCGATCAATTTAATTATTTTTACTTTATTGATGCATCCGATGTTGAAGCATTTATTATTACGACAGAAAGATATTATCATCAGGGTCTTTTGTTTGGCATTTTGCTAACAATGTCTATGTATAGCTTTTTTATGTATTTTTCCATGAAAGCCAAAGAATATTTATATTTAGGTATTTATCAAGCATGGGTATTAATGGCAACTTCTGATATATGGCAATACTTTTTTATACTTTTAAAAGATTTTCCAGATATCGCACATATATTTCTTAGCGGTCTTTATGCGTATTTTATAATGTTTTTTTCCATATTGTTCACGAAAGCATTTCTTAATACAAAAGAAAAGATGCCTGTTTTCAATACTTTTTTGAATTTTACGACGATTATACTTATTCCTTTAGATTTGTGGTATGGCCCTATTTTTTATGGATCATTTATTCCTATTGTTTTTATTATCGTTGGTTTTTATGCTGCGTATAAAGGAAATATTGCTGCACTCTTTTATGCTTTAGGCTTTTTGGGGTTCGTGCTTTATTTTGTACTCGTTAATTTATCTATGATGTTTGATTGGGGTATCTATCTTGAATACACACATGCCAGACAAATATTTACCTGTATAGAAGCTTTTATATTTAGTAGTGCCCTTTATCTTAAAATAAAATCTATCGTAGAAGAGAAAAATTCAGCACAAGAATCCTCTTATCGATATGAAAAAATGATGTTAGAACAGTCTCGCTTTGCTTCGATGGGTGAGATGATAGCCTCCATTGCACATCAATGGCGCCAACCGCTGAATCATCTCAATCTTATTCTGAACAATTTACGTTTAGCGCATCGCAATCAAAAATTGAGTATTGAGTATTTGGAAAATAAAGCAATAGAAGCGGAATGTCAGCTCAACTATATGTCAACAACAATCGAAGATTTTAGTAATTTTTTTGCAAAAGATGGCAAAGAGGAAAAATTCAGTTTAAAAGAGATCTGTGAATATGCCATGAAGCTGGTTGAAAGTCGCTACAAAAAGCGGCAGATATCGCTTTCTATAAAGTGTTTAAATGATTGCATACATGTGAATTATAAAAATGAACTTGTTCAGGTACTCACTATTATTTTAAATAATGCTTTTGATGCTTTTGAATCTAAAAACATGAAATATGGGCATATTGTGATTAGCGTTACATGTAATGAAATTAGTATTGAAGATAATGCGGGTGGTATACCTGAAGAGATACTTCCTATCATCTTTGATCCCTATTTCAGCACTAAAAACAAAAAATTTGGAACAGGATTAGGACTCTATGTGGCAACAATGCTGGTAAATAATCTTATAAAAGGTCAATTAAGTGTTGTCAATACGCAAAAAGGCTGTAAATTTACACTTTCCCTCTTTTAACAGTAAGCATTTTAAGTTTTAAAAATTCTTTTTAGATTTTTTCTCTATTTTGTTTAGATCTATTCTATCTATAATGCACTCGTTGTATTTATAAATATACAATGAGTAGTTTAAAAAATGACTTTGCTAATCTTATAAAGGAAAAAATATGCATTAAACATTATTTTACCCAATACCAATTTCCTCCTCTTCACGTTACCCTCCATTCTCTAAATTTAATAAATTATTTTTAGATTTTTAATCAATTTCTTCTAGATACATTTTCTTTATACTAGCTTCGTACAAAAAATAAATGTTTTTATTAAGGTTATATTTAAAAATAGTTCTCTTGGACAGACGTTAACTGTATGGTTTTAAGAGTAACAAACATTTAAAAATAATCTATTTTCCCAATGATGAATAGGCGCATGCCTATTCAATAGAGCTTAATCCTTTTGTGGAGTGTAAAGCTGTCAGTGAAACTGGCATTTTATTCATGAGTATACCGTTAAATGGGCTAAGGGCTTTGCCTCAAGCTAGAAAATTTGACAAAAAGTGAATCAGGAGGTTCAGTATGGAAATAGAAATAAGAGGTGTTACTTGTGTAACAAGGAGATCCTTTTTAAAGACGGCGGGTGCTGCAGGGTTACTTGCTGCTATGGGTATTGATCTAGGTCTTGTGCAACTTTTAGAAGCTGCTGAAATGGACATGAAGAAGAGTACCGCTGATGGTTGGCATTATGGGCATTGTAGAATGTGTATGAGAGGTAGCTGTCCTAACATGTATAGAGTAGAGAATGGAATTGCTGTGGAGATTCAAGGAAATCCTGCAACACCGACATCTCTAGGCGCTCTGTGTGCAAAAGGGCAATCAATTATACAAAATACATACAATCCTTATCGTGTAAAAGCTCCAATGAAGCGTACCAATCCTGATAAAGGGCTTGATGTTGATCCAAAATGGATTGAAATTAGTTGGGATGAAGCGTTAGATACAACGGCTAAAAAACTTTCTAAAATTTATAAAGAAGATCCTAGAGGGTTAATTTATCAGGTTGGATTTGGTGATATGGATTATTTTTCCACATTTGAATTCTATTTTGCGCATGCCTTCAAAACGCCAAATTATATCAAATCTAATGGCATCCTCTGTACGCTTCATTATGCTTCTGATACGGTACAAGGTGTTTTCCCAGGCTCTGTGCCTGATGGTACTTATTGCAAGTATTTGGTAGCTATTGGTATGAATATTGGCTTAGGTCTTGCTTCTGCTGATGGTGGATCTCGTACTCTATTCAATCGTATTTATAAAGATCGTGATTTTAAAATGATCGTTGTTGATCCTCATTGTGGTCCGGAAGGATCTAAAGGAGAATGGATCCCTTGTAAACCAGGTGGTGATCTTGCCTTTATGTTAGCCATGGCGCATGTTATTTTCTATGAAGTTGGAAAGATGAATTTCCATTTTTTACAATGGAGAACAACGAGTCCTTATTTAATTGGCAAAGATGAATTGTATGCTCGAGGAAAAGATGGAAAACCACAAATATTCGATAAATCTGATGGTAAAGTGAAATCTTTTGATGATAAGACACTTAAAGAGCCTGATCTTTGGGCTGAAAATATTGAGGTGAATGGTCAAAAAGCTACTGCTGCATTAGTGTTGATTAAACGCTCACTTAAAGAATACACGCCTGAATGGGCTGAAAAAATCTGCGATATTCCTGCAAAAAAAACTAGAGAAATCGGTTTTGACTATATTGCCAATGCGTCTATTGGCGAATTTGTTTACCTAGAGAACTCCAAAGGAGAGCTCGTTAAAATGCCAAAATGTACTTCATTGATTGAAACTAAAAGAGGTACAAAAAATCAGCGTGATGGTGTTGCAAATGATTTTATGACCAAAATTCTTGCCATGTTAGTTGGCGGTATTGAATTACCGGGTGGAACTGTAGGTAAGTCACGGGGTATTCATCATTTATCTCCCGATAAAGACGGTGTTGTTGCACCAAAAGGTGAAGCAAAGCTAAGTCATGCGGAACACATGCAGTGGCCACCACAATATATTAACCTTTATGATTGGTTCCCTCATAAACACACCCTTCCAGTCAATGCTTATCGTGTGGCTTTAGATCCTAAAAAATATGGGTTTGAATATGATATTAAGGCTATTTTAACAATCGGTAGTAACCCTATATCATCCACTTCTGATCCTTATATGATTGTAGAGTCAATAAAGAAGATTCCATTTGGTGCCGTTGTAGCGTATCATTATGATGAAATGGCACAAATGGCAGATATCCTTTTTGCTTCCCATTCTTTGCTTGAAAAAGAATCGGTTAACTGCTATGAAGGTGCATTTGACTTTTCTGGTCCTGATACAAACAATGTACGTTTAATGATGTATCGCGATCCGATTGCTCCTATTTACAATACACGTCAACCACAAGATATTGTTATGGATTTAGCTGAACGTATTGGGATCATGAAAGAGTTTAATGCGGATATCAATAAAGTAGGAATTATTTTAGGAGAAGTTACTACTGCACACCTTGAAGAAGATAAGGGTGATTTTTTGGATTTAAATAGACGCTATACCGTAACAGAACTTTGGGATAAAGGTATTCGAAAATCTTTTGGAGTCGGTTTAGAGCATTTTAAAAAGAATGGTATTCTTGTTTCTTACCGTGCAAAGGCAGAAGCTTACAATGGTTACTGGTATAAAGATGGAGAATCTCGCCATCCTATTTATTGGAGTACTGCCAAAATATCTGGCGATATTCAACGAAAATATTTTGAGGCGCATGAGGAAACCATTAATAAATATCCAGGGCTAGATTGGAAAGATAATCTCAATTACTATGAGCCAATTATTAAATGGCGAACGAAGGAATTATTGCAAGTAAAAGAAACAGATGAATATAACCTTATCTCTGTTAATTGGAAATCACCAACTTTACCAACGCGTTGCGGAGGATGTGATCAGATGCCATGGTTACAAGAAGTTGCTGAAACCTTTGATCCATCTTTTGGAAAAATGTCACTTAATGCGACAACAGCACAAAAGCTTGGACTCAAAGAAGGTGATATTTGCTGGTGCCAATCTAAATTTGGAAAAGTAAAAGCATCTTTACATGTAACGGAACTACTTTATCCAGGGGTGATTGGTTTTGCAGGAGCTACGGGTCGTATGGTAACGACATTGGGGCAAAAAGCAGCAGATTATCCTATGTATAACAAATTAACGAGCGGGTTACCAATGCATTCTTGTGCAATTGCTCAGGGTATTATCAACAGTACTCCTTGTAAAGTATATAAAGCGTAAAAGGAATAAAAATGAAACTCGGATTAATTATTGATAAAAGAAGATGTTACGGTTGTCAAGCGTGTACAGTTGCGTGTAAAGCACAAAATGGCACACCTCCAGGCGTTTTTTGGTGTAAAACGTTGCTTCATGAACATGGAACCTATCCAAATGCTTTCATTGAGTATGAACCAAAAATTTGTAATCACTGTGATGATGCGCCGTGTGTCAAAGTTTGTCCAACTGGCGCTTCCATGAAGATGGCGGACGGTACCGTGCAAATCGATGCAGATAAATGTATCGGTTGTGAAGCATGTATTCCAGCATGTCCTTATGGCTCTCGCTATTTAATTAAGGATAAAACGACGTATTGGGAAACCGGTAAGCAGACGGAATGGGAAAAGGTGATGCAACCACGATTTAAAGTTGGAACCGTCAGTAAATGTAATTTCTGTGCGGATCGAAGAACACGCGGTCTTTTGCCTGCTTGTGTGCAAACATGTGCAGGTGGAGCTCGTATTTTTGGAGATTTGGATGATCCAAGTAGCCCGATTGCGATCTTGATGAAACAAGAGAATCCTCAACCATTGCCTTCTAGGTTTGGTGCGAAACCAAATGTTTTTTACATTGAAGATGAAAAAATTAAACCACGTATGTGATGTGTCAGCCGAGGTACTTATGCACAATAAGTATCTCGAATTTAGATAAAAGGATGGGAAGTCATGACGTTTGAAAATAAGAAAAATATCATTGATGATCTTCAAAGTGATGCAGAGATTTTTGCATTATTGGCAAGTTTTTATTTGACTAATCCAAACGGAATCTATGCCCATAGTGTTGCAACTTTGGATGTAGAGTCGATTGCAGATGATGCAATGCGAAAAGCGGTCAAAAAAATGCGTGATTATGCCGTACTATGCGGTGATAATGAATCAGAACCTCATTTGTTAGAGTTGAAACGTGATTGGACGAAGCTCTTTCGTGGAATTTCTCCTGAATATGGACCAAAACCACCCTATGCACAGCTTTATAGCCAAATGGGAGATACTGATTTTCTCTCTTCCATTGCAGAACTCTATCTTGATGTGGGCTACACAGGATACAAAAAAATTGATGATAGGCTTGACTACATCGGTGTTATCCTTGACGCTCTTGCTGTGATTACACTGTTGCGACAGAAAAGTGTTGAGGATGAAAATGAAGTGGAGTATCAACGTTTGAGTGCAATTTTTGAGTGTATCTCACGTCAGTTTTTTGCCTCTTGGTTTAAAGAATTTCAAAAACTTGCACTAACGCACGTCCAAACCCCGTTCTATGAGGGAGCGTTAGCGCTGACGGCGTTGGTAGCTGAGGATTTCAATTGAAATGAGAGGCTATGAATCATTTGACATCATCATGTCATCATTAAGGAGAATAAATATAATGAAATCAAGAATAGTCAAAATTGTGTTGTTACTATTGGGCGGGTGTATTATCGGGGTATTCTTGTCGGGACTCTCGGTTGTCGTTATGCATAAAACAAGCAGTAATGAGTACTGCATCAGTTGCCATACGAAACATTCACTTATTCCTGAAAACCCTCAGTTTTCTCACTTCAATAACCGTGCAGGTGTTATGGTGAAATGTGTCGATTGCCATATTGGACCGGGTATTGGAAATTACTTAGGTGCCAAAATGTCTGGTTTAAAAGATGCTATCACTTATATGACCATACGCGATTTTGATACCAAAGAGTGGATCGATAAAAATCGTGAAGCATTGGCAGGAACCGCATTAAAACATATTTCGGATGTCAATTCTGAAACCTGTGTAACGTGCCACGCGAAGATACGAAAAGATCTTCCCACCAGCATGGATCCATTGGCACGAGAAGTTCATAGCTTTAATAATGCAAAACCCGAAAGTGAGCAAAAGCAATGTATCTATTGTCACCGCGGCGTTGCGCATGAATACAAAAAAGAGTGGGCAACGGATCATAGTTTAAGTTTGAAAGCGAAATAAGGGCTTAGGGCACCATTCCCTGACATCAAAATTTGATGAGGGAATGGTGCATCAACTGTTTATTTTGGATCTTATGCAAAGGAGTAGAGACAATGCGACTCATAGTATTCATACGTGCTCTGATGGTTGTGAACCTTGTGTTCTTAGGATGTTCCATACATGAACCTTCCAGTAAAAACCAAGAGACAAACGCATTGGCTGAGCCTGTGGCATCGGTTAAAGCTTTAATCGAAACGTATCAACTGAGTGTTGTTGATTATGCGTATGTCAAAGACGCTGTTGGGATGGGAACACGTGAAAGTGCAAAAGCTATTTTCATTGATGCGTGCCCTCATGCAAAATATCTT
>Ga0302271_10004622_pt1 | contig 10915 bp, 9 predicted proteins | sample III_Bog_N1_1_FD_198767 | JGI IMG/M metagenome (GOLD analysis project Ga0302271, IMG submission 198767) | Peat permafrost microbial communities from Stordalen Mire near Abisko, Sweden - III_Bog_N1_1 | ecosystem: Environmental > Terrestrial > Soil > Wetlands > Peat | place: Sweden: Abisko... | reverse complement strand
TACTCCTTTGTTCGTCTGAATGATTCCAGACTGATACTGGTGAAATAGCTTTTCCATTAAGATTCCGGTATTGCTGATGCACCTGTTCTGTGCCCTGTATTATGAATCCTGCAACCTGCAACAACCAATTATCTTTTTCTTTATTTCTGCTTTTTTTTCGCTGAATACTTTACCTTTAAGGCAAATTTGCTACTCATGAAAAATTTTAATGAAACGAAAGCTATAGAGTCATTCAGATCGGGACTGAACTGTGCACAGGCAGTTTTCACTGCTTATTCTGAAAAGTTAAACATCGATAATGATCTGGCACTTAGTGTTTCATGCGGATTTGGAGGAGGAATGGGCCGGCAACAGGAAACTTGTGGTGCAGTCACTGGTGCATTTATGGTTCTGGGAGTTCAAAATTGTAAAAAGGTCAGTGATAATAAGGAAAGAAAAGCATTAACCTATTCAAAGATACAGGAGTTCAGCAAAAAATTCAAAGAACTCCATGGCAGCACTGACTGCATTGACCTTTTAAAATGCGAAATTAAAACTGATGCAGGACATGATCATGCAAAAGCAAATAATCTCTTTGAGACAATTTGCGAGAAATGCATTTCGGATTCAATTATGATTACAGACTCTCTTCTTAAATAACCAGCATCAGCATCTACATTATTCTCTACGCTGGGAATCAATAAATTATAAAACTAATCTCAACTGATAAGAAAATGAATAAAAGAGTATTTATGTTCATCCTGACTGTACTATTTGTTTCAGCCACTGCAAAATCCCAAACTGATTTTATTTGGGGGAAAATGTTCGGGTCAGAAAAAGATGATTATGTATTAAACCATGTTATCGACAAAAGTGGTAATATATATGTTGCAGGAAAATCCACAGGAATAATTGAAACAAATAACTTTGGAAAAAATGACGGATTTCTTACAAAAACAGATAGTTCGGGTAATGTAATCTGGTCGAGACAGTTTGGAACATCCGGGGAAGAGGATGAACAATGGTGCGCAATTGATAAATCATCTAATATATACATCACTGGTTCAACAACCGGCGAGTTAAATGGTACTAACAAAGGTAAAGAAGATATTTTTGTAGTTAAATATAATCAGGAAGGGCATTTGTTATGGTCGAAACAATTTGGGACCGAAGGGACTGACGTAGGGAAAGGGATCTATGCAGATAATGCGGGAAATGTTTATATCACTGGTTTTACAGAAGGAAAACTTGGCAAGGCTGCTTCGGGGAAGATGGATTGTTTTATCCTCAAGATTGACAGTACTGGCAACCAATTATTTGTATCACAATTCGGAACTCCGGAAGATGATTATTGTTATGCAATAGCAGGTGGTTCAAGTTCAGATATCATTGTTTGCGGTTCTACCTGGGGCAATCTCGGCGGGAAAAATAAAGGTTTTATTGATTGTTTTACAGGCCAGTTTAAAGAGAATGGCGACTTAATAAAGTTTAACCAATTCGGAAGTGATGGATTCGATATCGCAATGATCCTGAAAATGGATAATGACAAGAATATCTATGTAGGTGGTTCAACATCAGGCAATTTCGGATCTCAGCAAGCCGGAGAAGGTGATGCTTTCCTATTAAAGCTTGATCAGCAGGGAGAGATTTTATGGAACAAGCAGTTTGGCACAATAAACAATGACGGCTTAAGGGGATTAGCTTTTAATCCGGAAATTTCAGATAATATACTTGTAAGTGGTATTATGAACCTCCCTCCTGCCCAGGCGTTTATCCGGATGTATAAAAATGACGGAACATTACTCTGGCAAAAGAATTTTTTAGGAACAGGAGGTAGTAATCTATGTTCCGGGAAAGACGTAAATTTTGATAATAATGGCAACTTTTATACTCTGGGGCTCACGGGCACCAACCTTTTCGGTAATTTGAAAGGCGTTCATAATTATTATATTGCAAAATTCAGGCTTGATAGAGAGTATAGAAATAAATAGATAGCAATTGATTAACATAAATAGAAATAAAAGAATTAACAGTATAGATGTAACACGAGGCCTGGTAATGGTGATCATGGCCCTCGACCATGTACGCGATTTCATGCACACAACTTCAATGAGCCAGAGTCCTACCAATCTGGAGACCACAACAGCCTTATTGTTTATTACCAGATGGATAACACATCTTTGCGCCCCGACTTTTGTGTTTTTATCAGGCGTCTCTGTTTATATCTCATTTAAAAGGAATCATAACTTCTCTGAGAGCAGATCATTTCTTCTGAAGAGAGGCTTGTGGCTGGTACTCCTGGAATTTACATTTGTGAGCTTTGCACTGTGGTTCGATATTCATTTCAGGTTTATGATAATGGAGGTGATCGCAGCTATAGGACTCAGTTTTATTGTACTTTCATTTCTGTTAATGTTACCCTCAAGAACCATTGGGATTATTGGATTGGTTATTATATTCTGTCACAATCTTTTACAGTTTGTAACTATACCGGCCAGCCCGGTACCGGTCTTTCTCTCATCTGTCCTGTTTCGTCCTTTCCTCATGCAGATCACCCCGGGTTTTTCAATCTTTACTGCCTATCCACTTATACCATGGCTCGGAATCATGCTTGCAGGATTCGCATGCGGAGAATGCTTCGAACTTGAAGGGGCCAGAAGAAAGAAAATATTTCTGAGGGTGGCTATCGGAGCTTTGGCTTTGTTCGCAATAATTAGATTTATAAACATATACGGAGATCCTGCTGCATGGTCGCACCAGAAATCCACTCTTTTCACGTTTCTCTCTTTCATCAACCTTACGAAATATCCTCCTTCCCTACTCTTCATCCTGATGTTCGTAGGAATTGCATTCCTGGTACTTCTTATATCCGAGTCTGTCAAAAACAAGCTTACGGAGATTCTTGAGGTATATGGGCGTGTCCCTCTGTTCTACTTCATAATACATCTTTTTCTTATTCATTCCCTGATGTTTGTTATGCTTTGTTTGCAGGGTTTCAGAGGAAAGGATATGCTTTTCGGTGCTTTCAATAATGGGCGTCCTAAAACGGGGGGTGGTGTTGAACTTTATGCAATCTATTTAATCTGGATAAGCGTGGTTATAGTGCTATACCCTGTGTGTAAATGGTATGGTAAATATAAATCAGAACACAAAGAGAATAAAATTCTCAGGTACCTGTAAAAGGATAATACCTGTTTTTAAACTATTTATTTTCCCCGGACGGATAAAGAACCTTATGAAGGATGAACAATAATCCTGTTAATAAGAATGGAGCAAGAACTACTATTGAGCCAGGATTTCCATTAAAAGAACGGAAATAAATCATAGTTGCTATTGATGCGATTATAAACAGTATTCCACCCGTAGTTTCCCATTTCCAGGCTATAATCAAAATTGCTGTCAATATCAGGACAGGAATATTATGAATGAGAAAACCCAGCATCTTCGTGCCGAAAGATCCATTTCCCCCGAATGAATCAAGTGAAAAGAGTGCCATAAAGGCGATTGCCAGTATAGTCAGAATCCGTGGAAACCAATACAAAAGCTTTGCCATAGGTTTAATAATCAGTTATTACAAATTCATAATATATAAAAATACAACCATTTTTACATATCATTATGATTATTCTGTAAATTCGTTTCATCTTACGGAAATCCTATGAATATAAAATTACACAATTTCATGAATCGGTATTGGATACTTGTTGTCCTCATATTGATTAAAATGGTTTTACAATATATGGTTGTGAATCCTGTCTATGAACTCCACCGTGATGAGTTTTTATATCTTGACCAGGCTGACCATCTTGCATTTGGTTATATTTCAGTTCCTCCTTTCATGGCCCTGATATCCAAAATCGTACAACTGTTTGGAGGAGGCCTGTTCTGGGTCCGTTTTTTCCCCGCGCTCTTCGGTGCAGTGACAATTGTTTATATATGGATGACGATTGAAACCCTGGGTGGCAGTATATTCTCAAGGATTCTTGGAACACTGGCCCTGATCTTTTCAGCTTTAATGAGACTGAATATTCTCTTTCAGCCAAACTCATTTGATATTCTGGCATGGACAATGACTTTCTTCTTCCTGATAAAATTTATTCAGTCGGATAAGAGCAAATGGCTCTACTATTTATCAGTAATAATAGCCATCGGTTTCTATAATAAATATAATATGATCTTCCTGATCGCAGGCCTGGCAATTGGTTTTATTCTCACTTTCCAGAGAAAGTTGTTTACCAGACCTGACTTTTGGAAAGCATTGATACTAAGTTTGATATTACTATTGCCTAATATAACTTGGCAGATCGTAAACCATTTTCCTGTTTTTCAACATATGAAAGTATTAAAGGCCAACCAGCTTGACAATATTTCAGTAGCCGGCTTTCTGAAGGGTCAGCTGATGTTCTTCTTCGGATCATTGCCAATCACAATAGCAGCTCTTACTGCATTCATTTCTTTTAGACCCTTCAGACAGTACAGGTTTGTAGGAATCGCATTTGTAGCTGTGATCATTATCTTCGCGATGCTAAAGGCAAAGGATTATTATGCCGTTGGAATTTATCCCATAATTTTTGCGTTCGGGTGCGTGTATTTTGATAGTATTCTTTCAGTTAAATGGAAACGTCTGATTTTTCCCCTACTTATCTTTTTTAATCTTGCATTATCATATATGGTATGGAACGTTCTTTTTCCGGTATATACACCTGCACAAATAAGGGAGCACGCAGCTTCATTTGAGAAATTTGGAATGCTCCGCTGGGAAGACGGTAAAAATCACAATTTGCCACAGGATTTTGCAGATATGATCGGCTGGAAGGAGATGGCTGATAAATCGCTTGCAGCGTATAAAATGCTTCCTACTGAAGAATTGTCTAATACTTTGATCATTTGCAATAATTACGGACAAGCCGGAGCTCTGAACTACTATAACAGGAGAAAAATGCCACAGGCATATGCCTTTAATACCGATTACATTTACTGGCTTCCTGTACTAAATAAGATAGACAATATCGTCCTGATTGGTAAGAAACCAGCGCAGAATATACTTGACATGTTTAAAGAATGTAAATTAACAGGTGAAGTAACAAATGAACAGGCCAGGGAGAAGGGAACCGGTATTTACCTGCTTACCGGAGCAAATACCACATTTACTGAAGCATTTTATAAGCTGGTTGAAGACCGTAAACGACGACTTGATATCTTTTGAGCAGCCACACTACACATTACACCAGGTTCGAAGTCATTGCATTGAAATTATCTAAGTTTACTTGAATTTCTGAAGGATTGCAGATGTTTTGCGGTCTCAGTTACAAGCCTTTGAACGGCAAGTCCGTGAGCAAGATCAGGAACAAATTCATTAGTGTCATTCCCGGTCAGGAATACATAATGAGCATGAATCATCGATCTTAACCATCCCGGAGGAACATGCCCCGAAGGGAAGCTTGTAACAGGCAGAAAATTACTTCCGGCAATCTGCCTGGTCCAAAAACCTGAGTCTTCAGTATAATACTCAAAATAATCAGGTGCTGCTGACGAATATCGCAAAGCTCCAGTACCTCCATAAAGCTCGACCGAGAAATGGTCGCCGGTTCCTGAACTTATCCTGCTTGCAGATACCGTTCCAACTGCACCGGTAAATGAGTCATACAGAGAAATAAGGCTGAACAGATCAGAATTTTCAAGGACGTCATCAAAACGACCACCCTGTAAGGCACTCATTATCTTAATATTATTCCCAAGCAGAGCAATAAGCAGACTGATGGAGTGCGAACCCAGGTCTGCCATAGCCCCTCCGTCAGGTGCAGGAGTGAGACGTGACTGGCGTTTATCCCGATATTCCTTTTTCAGGTAATCGCTATGATAATACTTAAGGTCAAAATGGACTGGCTTACCCAATCTTCCTGATTTCCAGAAAGCAAGCATTACCCTTATTGTTGATGAAAGAAGAAACTGAAATCCAACCTGAATTTTTATATCAGGATGCTTCTTTACCAATTCTACCATATCATGCTCTTCCTGCACATTCGAGCATACAGGTTTTTCAAGATAGATTCTTTTAATGCCAGGCATACCGAGGGCGGCTTTCAGATGTGCAAAATGAACTTTATTAGGACCGAGGATGAAGACTGTATTGATGTTTTTATCTGACACAAACTCATCCAGGTCATATGATCTATTGAATCCAAACCGCATAGCGAATGACTTCCGGCTGGTCTCTGATGCCGAGCACACTGCCGCCATTTCGATCTCAGGCGGATCATTGTAAAAATAACGTAGTGAATTGAGGGAATAAGCATGTGATCTGGCTATGCCGCCTGCACCAATGAATCCGGCAACGATTTTATCCTGGCTCATAATAAAGTAAATTTATATTGGATATCAAAAATAAGAGAATTAGGTTCTATAATTCCAAACTAAGAAAGAAATTTGACTTTCGCTGCATTTGATTTTTAACCTTTAAGAATTAAGATGATTCTGAACCAAATAATTTATGTTTTGTTTATTAAATCGATAAGAAGATTATTCAAAAGTTCATTTTCTTCCTGACAAATTAGTATAAACTGTAATGCTATACACGTTATGAAGAATAAATACAAATCAATATCTGAAGAGGTTCTGACTCTTGCAGGGATCACCCTCAATGGGAATAATCCATGGGATCTGCAGGTATCCAATAACGATTTTTTCAGAAGAGCCATCACAGAAGGGGACCTTGGCGTAGGCGAATCTTACATGGACGGCTGGTGGGATGCCGAAAATGTCGATGAATTCATATTTCACGTAATGAACGCACGTCTCGATGAAAAAATAAAGCAGAAATTTTCAATTGTACTCCGCCTCCTCTCAGCAAAGCTGTTAAATATGCAGTCAAAAAACCGTGCATTTATCGTAGGCGAAAAACATTACGATCTTGGTAATGACCTCTTCATGAATATGCTCGACAAAAGGATGAACTACAGTTGTGGATACTGGGAAAATGCCGCCAACCTCGATGAAGCTCAGGAAAATAAACTCGAACTCATCTGTAAAAAAATTGGACTTAAACCGGGTATGCACGTACTGGATATAGGCTGCGGGTGGAGTGCATTTGGTAAATATGCAGCAGAAAAATATAAAGTAAGGGTAACTGGTATAACAGTTTCGAAAGAACAGGTCGAACTAGGGAAAAAACTTTGCGAAGGATTACCTGTGGAAATACATCTGATGGATTATCGCGACCTGAAAGGAAAATATGACAGAATAGTCAGTGTCGGAATGATAGAACATGTAGGATATAAAAACTATAGAACATTCTTCGAAACTGCGACAAGATGTCTGGCTGATGACGGTCTCTTCCTTCTTCATACAATCGGAACAATTGCATCAGAAGATGCTCTTGGGTTGTGGTCGGATAAATACATATTCCCGAATGGGGACCTTCCTTCTGTTGCCAGACTGGGAAAAGCTACAGAGAACCTTTTCATACTGGAAGACTGGCATAGTTTCGGTCAGGATTATGACAAAACACTCATGGCATGGTATACTAATTTCAACAGCAACTGGGATAAGCTAAAGGACAAATATTCCGAAAGGTTTTACAGAATGTGGAAGTATTTTCTACTCTCCTCTGCCGGCTCATTCAGATCAAGGAAAAAAAGCCAGCTATGGCAAATAGTCCTTTCAAAGAATGGTGTGCAGGGAGGATATCAATCTGTCAGGTAATTAGCAAGTATGCACGAATGCATGACCGCATGACTGCCAGATGTAATAACTCACGGAGGTCTCTACCTCATGAGAAAACTCACAATCTTTGTTTTAAATTTTGAATATGGCGGATACCTCAGCCAAATATCAAGCAGGTTCGACTTATCAAGTACAGACCTCATATTCGAAAATGTCTCGAATGATTTTTTTCCATGATACCGGCCTATTCCGCTACTCCCCAGGCCTCCATAAGGTAGATATGGCGATGCAATCTGCATGATAGTCTCATTTATTGCGGCGTTTCCTGATCTTGTCCTTCTTAAGAATTCTTTGACCTGCTTTGTACTGCGACTGAAAATATACGTCGCAAGAGGCTTTGGATTCCTTTCAATGATCCCATAAACCTCCTTAAATTCTTCAAAATCTATTACAGGCAAAACAGGACCGAAAATCTCATCCTGCATGATCGGATCGTCAGGGCTTACATCCGATATAACTGTTGGAGCTACAAATTTTGTTGCTGCATCCGTTTCACCTCCAGTGACAATCTTCCCATGCATCATGAGCCCTGAAAGGCGGCTCACATTTTCAGAACTTATTACTCTTGCAAAATCATTACTGGCTGCCGGATCATTCTTGTAAAAATTACTTATCTCACTCGTTATTAGTTCAAGAAATTTATCTTTTACTTTCCTGTCTATCAGTACGTAATCTGGACTAACACATGTCTGGCCACAATTGATGAACTTGCCCCATGCTATCCGCTTTGCCGCATAATCCAATTTTGCGTCTGCAGCTATAACACACGGGTTCTTTCCTCCCAACTCGAGTGATACCGGTGTCAGGTTTTCAGCTGCTTTCTTCATAACATACTTTCCAATCCTGGGACTTCCTGTGAAGAAGATGTAATCAAATTTCTGATCAAGAAGATAGTCATTAGTCTTATGGTCGCCTTTAATAACTGCAACCACCTCAGAAGGTATATTATTAAGTATCATATCAATAACAGCTGCTGTTTCAGGCACCTGGTTTGATACTTTCAGGATAACAGTGTTACCTGCAGCTATGGCTCCGATAAGAGGAACAAATGCAAGCTGAAAAGGAAAATTCCATGGGGAAAGGATGAGTACCTGGCCATATGGTTGAGGCATGATAAAGCTTCTTGAAATAAAATGTACCAGAGGTGTTGCTACAGACCTTGATTTACTCCATCGTTTCAAATTACGGATGGCAAATGTCAGTTCTTTAAGGACGAATCTGGTTTCTGTTGCAATAACCTCAAACTCAGGTTTATGGAAATCCTTCCACAATGCGTCAACAATATCTTTTTCATGTGATACTATCAGTGAGCGCAAAGTCTTCAGTATTTCAATCCTGAATTTAACATCTATTGTTTTTCCAGTTTTATAAAAACTCTGCTGGAAATCGATTATTGATCTGATTTCTTCTTTTTCCATTCGTTTTCAAGAAGTATTAATTGTTTAGATATATCCGTAACAGGATTTTCGTTTTTTTCAGGAACATTGCTCATGCAATATTCTGCAACTGCAGTAATGGTCAGGCTGGGATTTACACCAATATTACCCTGTATAACTGAACCATCAGTGATATAAAAATCAGGGTAGCCGTGAACTTTAAGGTTTTTATCCACAACACCGGTTTCACCTGTTTCCGACATCGGACACCCTCCCAGAATATGTGCGGTAGTGGGTCTGTCAAAAAATACTTCCAGAAGGATATTCTGGGGAGTACCCGCAACTTTTCTTGCATATCTTTCCATAACTTCCTGCCCTACAGGTATAAATGCAGGCACCTTCTTATTTCCACTGTTATCTATTTTCATTCTGCCACCAAAAATACCTTTCATCCATTTCATTTTCATGGCGTTATCTGTTGTCTGCATAACCAGGAATATCACCGTTTTTGTGGACCATTTGAAATTAAAAACAGTCTTGAGAAATGACCATGGATGAGTTAATGTCTTAAGTAAAAGCTTCCAGCTTCTGCCTAACGAAGTGTTGGCTCCTTTCACGGAAAGTCCGAAAAACCATTTCATCGCATTTGAGTTATCGGGATATTTTACGATTTCAACATGAGTCAAGGGGTCCGGACTGAAAACAGAGGTTATGGCAAGACCGTTATTGAGTTTTTCAAAAGCCCCCGAAACAGCACAGAGAGTTTCTGCATTTGTTCTAAGTTCATGTCCCAGTGTATCTGACAACAAAGGCAAGGTCTGATATTTGTATTTTTGTTTAAGCAATAACTCAAGTGTGCCCAGTGCGCCTGCTGCGACTATTATTCCTTTAGCCTGAAAGGTTCTTCTTTTCGAACCAGAAACAGAAACCTGACCCTTTGTTTCAACATAATAGAAATCATCTTTCCTGTAAATTTTCTCTGCTTTTGTTTGGGGGAGTAATTCCATCCCAAGTTTCTCTGCAAACCACAGATAGTTACGGTCAAGAGTGTTTTTTGCATTCTCTCTGCATCCAACCATGCAACCGGCACATTCGATACATCCTTTTCGCATGGGGCCAAGCCTGTTGAAATATGGATCAGACTCTGTTTCGGAACCGTCAATATTCACACCTACATGTACCGATTCAAATGATTGATCTGCATTCATCTCCCTTGCTACCTCGGCTAGCCACCTGTCTTCAGTATTAACCTTTGAATACTTTTTGCGTCCTAACATGAAAGATGCCCTTTCATAGTACGGCGCAAGAATATTCTTCCAGTCTCCAAACCTGTTCCACGATTGATTCTTAAAAAAATCATCAGGAGGCATGTAAAGGGTGTTGGCATATACAAGACTGCCACCACCCACTCCTGTACCACTCAGAATACTTGCGGTTGAATAGAATGAAAGCTTCTGAAATCCATAGCATCTTATTGCAGGTATCCACAGGTATTTAGGAATATTCCAGTTTGTCTTCGGAAAGTCCTCAGGGTTATAGCGTTTCCCCTGTTCAAGCAAAAGAACTTTATATCCTTTTTCTGCAAGCCTCAGGCTCGCAACACTGCCTCCGAAACCCGAGCCAATTACAATATAATCATATATCATATTAATTTTTTTGATCAGGCAATACGTAAATATAGAAACTATCGGGATTAATTTACGAAAAAGTGATAATGAGAAAGAAAACCCCGGGCAAAAAATCCCCGGGGCTTTCAGAATTGGTAAGAAATATGAATCTTACTTTTTGCCCTTACCCAGATTTGAATTAATTATTGTACACCATTTTTCAACAAGCGG
>Ga0302271_10004621_pt1 | contig 10915 bp, 6 predicted proteins | sample III_Bog_N1_1_FD_198767 | JGI IMG/M metagenome (GOLD analysis project Ga0302271, IMG submission 198767) | Peat permafrost microbial communities from Stordalen Mire near Abisko, Sweden - III_Bog_N1_1 | ecosystem: Environmental > Terrestrial > Soil > Wetlands > Peat | place: Sweden: Abisko... | reverse complement strand
AATCTACCTCTTTAGATTTCATTCAATTCCATTCCATTCTTACCGTGTTGTTTCTTAGAAATTCAGTTCAGTTTCAAAAGTATTTCTTTTTTCAATATTCAAGAAAAAAATGTTATGATTAATTTATGGTTAGCTCGTCAAGAATTAGTTCGCTGCTACTTGGGTAATAAATCATTGAACTCAAGTAAATCAATTAAAGAGAGAGAGAGATCATTTTTTCTATTTTGTGTGATTGATTTAATAAAACACAGGTTGAGTGATATGAAGAAAAAAAGGAATCTAAATGACTTTTTTGTGATTCTTTCTTTTTGTGAGTGATATTCTCTGAAAATTGCAACAAATTCTTAAGTTTAACAATGTTGTTACCTTCGCATATGACTTGAAGTTGAGAGTTTAAATAATATTATCAATAACTTTGTTTGAATTGTAAAAAATCATTTTATTTAACCAAATCTAATTGTAATAAAAACTCTCTTGAAGTGGCCTCTATCATTTCTCATAAATTAAAGACATACATATATATCCTAAGAGAATTCTGAAACACCCCAACCTCGTTTACAAATACCCTATCAAGTTCCAGCAGGGTGGCGAAGTGGAATCGCGTTGGGCTCATAACTCAAAATTCATAATCGAAACCTCTCTCTGCTAGATTTTTTTTCTTTTCTTTTGAATTTAGTGAATGTTAAAGTGATCCTAGGAACTTGGATCTTTAACCCCCAAGAAGAGCTTTCAAATAGCAGACAAAGATAAGCAAAGCTGCAATTAGTTTTTATAAATAAAATATGCAAAGTGTACATACTGATTGAATTAATGTAATAATATAATTTTTAGTTATTTTTATTTCTCTCTCTTTCTCTCTCAATCATTGTCCAACTTGTGATGACTTGAGATATTTAATTAGTTAAGAGATGGATTCAATTAGCTTTAAAACTGATTATTTTCAGCACTGGTAGAGTTATTTATCTTGGCTGTGTTAAATTTATATTTACTCCTTGTGATTTATTAATAGTTTCCAGATGTATTATTCTAGTTATTATTACTTAAATTAACGCTAATACTGCTACTCGATTCGTTTTTTAAATTAATCATGCTACCGTTGTGAATAGTATTTAAATGATTATTATTATTATTATTATTTGTTTTACTTGTCTTGAACATCGATTGTGATTACAGTGTTTACAATCCTCCTTCTCGTACACTTCCAATCGGTTTCTTAGTTTTCTTCGATTGATTGATAATTTTTATTTTATTTTAATTGATTCTCCTGCAGTTCTTCAACACTTAATCGTGATTAAACGATGGAAAATATACTTTATAATTCCGCATTGCATCTAGCTTTGCAATGCAAGAGAACTACATGCCATGTGGTAGTTCCCCAGGGTAAATAGTACCAATTTAAGTTGCAGCTCGACAAATATTATTTATGGCATTCCTGCGAGATAATCCAGATATTCCACCTCCACCGCCGTTACCACCACCTCCACCGCCATCATCGATTTGTTACTTACTCGTTATCGGCTGAAGGATCATGGTCTATCCATTCGCCATGGCCTATTGAAATTAATGCAATGACCCACTATTACCTGCCATGATATTATTATTGCTATTGAACTGCAGATCTTCAAGAGAATTGCCGATTAGCTGAAATGATTTCTACTGATTATTATTACTATTCGTTCCAACCAGGCTAAGTTTATTCTTCTGTGTGCGATGTTGCTCTTCAGGCGATATGATGCTTTGATCCATTGGGAGGAAGAATTATTGTAATTGCGGGTTGTTTAAACTCGAAACATTCATCACGATGTTCGTGGAAGATTTAGAACTGTTTCGAGCATATCTATTGAGATATTAATGTGCAGTGGAGTTTGCCATGAGCTTTCTAGCTTCTTAACCGAGTCCTCCACTTAGTTGCATTTGATCGGTAGACTAGCCAAGTCCGAATTCGTGTGATTGCAGTTACTAAGTTGTGTCTATGTACGTTCGCTTTTTACCAGCTCGCTGAATCATAAATTCTCCTTGATTTCTAGTTGTGAGTCTTGAATGCCTTCTCGGGTTTACATTCGCTCCTTTAGCTACCCCGCTAGACCCTCCGTCTTCTGTAGGCAACTGATGTCTTTGCTAACTTGTTTTTGCCCAAAAACATACAAGATTTAGATATTTTTAAAAATTCTCAAATGTTATAGCTTACTTCTATGGTGAAGATTCAAAATCTGGCATAGCAGATAAGGACATTTATTCATTGTTATTGTTGTTATGCGCTTTTTATGTGAATTTCGAGGAATTACTCGGTTAGAGAGATGGTATGGAGACATTATTATTTCTATTCATTTATCTATGCGAAATCTCCTGCTGAGTAGGTGCAGGAATCATCACATCAGAGTCGTTCAGCAACACCGAATACGATTCTTCTGGGATGATTTCAGCGTTCACCATCGAGAGCTTTTTGTGGGTATGTTTAAACGATGGATTATTCAAACTCGGTGAATTTATCGATTTATCATCTTATTGCAGTTCCTATTCTAGTTACTAAATCTACTAGCTCTGCAGCTATTACTACTACTATTACAAATTTATTGTTCTCTACCCAGACAGAATCTTCGCATGATCACCATCGGATTACTACTATCCAACTTCCAATTCACTCCCATCTTTTTCATCTGTTTAGATTGATGGCTCTTTTGGTAAATAATCAGTGTCTTCTTCGGCAGAATCACTTTCAAATTCACTGCATTGCTACCATTCACCCTCTAAATATTCCAATTACACACAACCCTTGAAGAACTTCTTATCATTGCCTTCTTCAATTAAATCCTTCGGGAATTACATCCTCTTCATTGTTCTAGAAACTCTAGCTATTCCCTTGCCACCTCCATCGTTGCTACTGTCATGAAAAGGTCTACACAAAAGTGATTTCTTTGTTGAAATCCCTTCCTTGCTGACTCTGCTTTGAGGTGTCTTTTTATTATTGTTGCGTTTCGAATCATTCTGTTAAATGGTTGGAGAATCTGTTCTAGAATCGATATCTTCTAGAATCTAATCCATAGGGATAGAAATATTGTGTTTATTCTCTTTTTCTTCAATTTTTTGAGCACTTTATGGATTAGAATTGAGTTAGTTTTGATCGGTTGTTTCTTTTCCTTGGATAGTGCATTCTAAAGTCATCCTGAATTATCTTGCCAATCGCTGGATATATGATCGTTCTTTGAGAGAGTTTATGTCTTTTGAATGGTTTCTTTACTAACTAACTCTATCGTAATGTGGGGTGTCTTTATTTAGTCGGTAAATGAATAGTAGTTCTTTCGGGTTATAGAACACAGCTGGGCATTTCAGGAAATCATGTTTACCTTGCTTACAGATCTCGCAATCATGAATCGATCGACTCCAAAGAGTCTTATCCTTCAGCTGGTAGTAGGATTCCTAAAAAAGGTTATGAGAAAAATGACACAAAAAACAGAAATTATTGAGTTATTTGAAAGATCAAATAAACAAAAAACCTGATTATTTTTTATTTATTAGTACCATATCTTTAGGGAAAGAGTTGCCAATCTCTAGAAAGTCATCTAATGATAAGAAAACAAGACTACTTTGTTGACTACAGACAGCAGAATATGGATTTTAATGTGTGATTTAGAAAAATTAATTGTCACCAAAGAATTAATCGTTCTGCAAGAATCAAAAACACAAAAAGAATCATGTTTTTAAAGCAAAAAATATGGAAGGGAAAATTATCAAATACTCTAACTCTCTCTCTTTCTCTTACTTTCAGCGTGGATATCAAGAATGATTCTTATGTCGTTGGTGAAGCCAGCATTAAATCGACTTTCCCTTCTTTCACAAAAAACAGCACTCTCTCTGAATCATTCTGATTAAAAACCTATTCCCCCGGGCCAAGATTAGCTTCCTTCATATGGGCTATAAGCTTATCTAAAAATGGTTCAGTGAAATAGTTCCTAAACAAGAAATGTTTCTTCAATATCGGCTTGTAGCATTCCCTAAGTACTTGCTCTCTAAGATCTTTAGACATTGTTTCTAGAATCTTTTCGCCGTGACTATTACTGTTAGATTCCTTAGTTATCACGAAATCTAAATATTTCACGATTTTCAACTAAAGATTCTTGGAGACATTCCGACTTCGCATGTACTCTAAGATCTTAAATTATTTTTCACGTATTTCCTTCTATTTCAATTAGATTTCGGAGAAAATCTATCCTGCTGAGTTTATCACGTATGCAAACCATCCACAACCGATCACGAGCATCATAATGACGTAGATTTTCTCGACTACAGACACGGGATAGATATCACCATATCCAATCGTGCTCATAGTCACAAATGAGAAATAAATCGAATAAACGTATCTAACAATAATAAAAATAAAATAAACGATTGTAATAAATCTTTTTGAAAACTAATATGTTAGCTTCTTTACCTTTCCCACCAGTGGCTATTCTAAAGCTGCATGAGTTCTATCCATGTTCCTGTACCGTTATTCGAAACAAAATGAAACCCACATCCCATGTAGTGTGCCATGAGAATCGTCCAGAAAAGGAGCGTAATAAAATCTACAAATGCCTGATACCTGTAGAACTAGAAATATTGCATGATTTCCTTGTAGAGAATTGCAATATTGACCATCCGAATCATGAAAATCAAATCCAACACAAGTATTTCGTGATTTGTATTCAAAAAAAACGCAATCGACGTAGTTAAATCCATCCAAAACTACAATCTCAAATATCGAACCACTATTTTCACTCTATCCTTGACTACTACGCCTTCTTCGAAATACCCTGCGTTGAAATTCACTAGCATCTCCACGACATACACGAATCCTAAGAGAAAATCCCCATTTCTGAGTCCAACTTTGAAACTCACTTCTAATGGAATAAAGAACACCTACACAAGAATCGTAATTAGCACAAGTACGCTCCAGATGATAAACAGCAGAGAATCGGGCTGGAATACTGGGAGAATGTCAGGGATTAGGGAGAATATCTTAGCAAGAAGGATGATCTGCTACTTTTAAGATTTTTCTTGATCTTTGAAAGAGAATGATAGGTCGTTAATTAATTTTAAGTTACTTTCAGATAAGTTTTGGAGTTTTCTACTTATGAGATGCTATCGCATGTGAGCAATCACTGATTTTATCACTCCTATGTTGAAGAGATTGATCAACGCGCTTTTGTTCTTCTTTTTCCATTAGGCGTTGCTGCTGAACGTGCTATTGTTGTTATTATTGGGTGTGTTACCTGTCCTTTTCGATTCCTGTCTCAGATAATTATTCCCACTTGGTTTTTTTTCTATTAACTACTATGACTACGCTGCGGTGATTTTGCTGAGAGCATTAGACTCACTTTTATGTCTAATATTGGTTGTCTAATTGAGAGTGTTGTTGTTGTTGTTGCTAGCTGATATCATCATTGGTTCTGTTTCTCGATCTTTGCTTGCTTCCATTGGATTCTTCGAGGTTACATTCTTCATTAGTTTTTCATGAAATTAAATCAGATTACTTGGTTCTTCTTCTGCATTACTTGATTTCTCTTGATACATCGGCAAATAATCGTTCAAATCTACAAAATATGTAACTGCAGCATCCGTTCCCTTAAGTGCTTCAAGTGATTCCTTATGCCTTCGAGAGATATTTGATTCTTTGGATTGACTCTCCTGATTCCCGCTAGCATGTTGATGCTTCTCAACACTAGATTCAGATAAAAACACGATTTAATCTGGTAATTGTGTTTGATTTTCAGTGAACAGCCTTTTATTCTAAGACTCGCTCACAGGTGATTCTACAATCGTAGAGGTTTACTCCTTCTCGAGTTAGTTTTGGTAGTTTCTCAGCCATAGTGATCGTCTCTCTGCTCCTGATTTGTAGTAATATGCTGATGCATTCTAACTCACTCCAAGAGAATTATCCTCATCGAAAATCTCAATGGATACTTCCCCGTGAGACAGAGATTGAACAGAATCATCTTCTTGCATGCCACTAGACTGTTCTTAAGTCCTTAGTGAAAGCTTCTTTGTTGACGATGAGGCGGCGTCGTGATAAAGCTTATTTGTTTCTCTCAACTTTAAAAAAACCTCCCCCACTTCTTGTCTGCTAATTTTCCAATGTTTGTTTATTCACCTAAAACAAACTGAATCTGTTATCGCAGAGTTTATCAGTCAATCACACTGGAAGAAAACTATTAGGAGATTCTTCTTTAACCTTCTGATTCGTAGAGAGAATAAAAGACAATTAACTAGATTCTAGAAGATGATGAAGAAAGAGGAGAAAATTATTTTGTATTTTATTTATTCTTTTTGTTGATATCCCCCCCTCGAAATTTACAGTTTAAACAAGTAGTTAATTATTGATATTTCTTGTTCTCTTTCCTTCTTTTTTTGTTTAATAGCTAGCCCGTATTTTGTGTGATATGCTTTCCAAATTGTTTTTAGTTTTGTTCAGTTCTTGTAATAGATTAAATCCTACTACTGACTGGGAAACAGCGTTCTCTTTTTCAATTTCAAATTAAAAATACTTACAATTTTAGTAATTAAGTATTTTAATTGAAGTACTTATGTTTGTCTTACCTGAAAATCTTATCTTCCCTCTTGTTGCCTGAATTTATCTTTAGATTTCATAAAAAGGGCTGGCTACTTTTTCGAAGAAGAAAATTGTTTTCTGCTTTAAAAATTAACAAAATATCCTCAAACATCAACGCATTTGATTTAAACAGCAAACACATGAACATCAAAGAACTTTAAAAATAATTATTTTTAGCATCCTTAATTAGCTGACATGCATACAGTGCAATAATAAACTTATTTTTTTCCATCTCTCTTTTTTTTAGAAATCATGCAACCAAATATTGTAAATATCTTCTTTTTTGAGATATTCACACTCTCTCTCTCTCTCTCATTCCTTGTGAATTTTTTTAAATTTATATGATAACAAATCCGTTTGCTCGTTTATCTTCTGCTTGTTACCATTAGATTGCCTCAGTGGAGTTATATCGGCTTATTATGACCCTTTATAATTGGAATTAATATTTTGCTCGAATTTTTAACGGTGCCAAGCTGATGCCACTCCTGCGATTTTCTAAGCTGTGAATTCGAGATCTTAAATATCATCGCTACTTTCAGCTGATCTCTAAGCCATTCTTAATAAAAATTCTGTATCATTTGGTCCACTATCTTAGTCATCATCATTTATGCAAATAGGTTACTAATTTATTAGATTTCTTTAGTACATTTGTGTTTCTTATTGACGGTTAAGGATACTTTCAGTTGAATTTGTCTTTAGTGAAACTGATTTCAATGCATTTTTAGGAACAATCACACTTTTGGTGTTTCCAAAAGCAGATTAAACACTTAAATTTTCTTAGCTATCTCTCTTTTCTTAGCTATTTTTGAGTACCTTCTATTTTTCTGCAACTTCAAGAAGATAATTCAAATCTTCCATTGAAATACTATCTTCTTCTTCAGAATTCTAAGCTTCTCTTTCTTCTTCTTCTTTATCCAATAATTAGCTGTTATTATTTACATTGTATTGATGGCTATTATTTCTGAATTCACTTAAGAACGAAACATCATCATTAGGCTGACTGAAAGGATAAAAATCTCCATAGTTTTCATTATTATTCCCTGAATAAATCAAGTTCTTATTCTAATCGAAAACCTCTGGAACTTATTCATCGACTAACGGCAAATTATCAATTTCATCCTCAATTTCAATATTGCTGTCTTGTTAATTCAATCCGTTGTACAGATATTTAAAAAAAGATTACTTTTTAGCAGCATCTGCTGAGGTCTCCTTTTTCACAAAGCTGCGTATCATAATAGGTTCGATTTTCTTATTTTTATTCATAATTTCCTTGAATTTATCCTTCTTTACATCTAAAAAGCAAGACGAAAATTTTCCAGTTTTCTTAACTTTTTCAGAGAAATACCCTTGTGCGATCATCTCTTTGAGAATAGATTCTACTTCATTTTGACTCATTTCCTTGAATAATCCATAAATTTCACTTGATTCAAGAATTCTGACTTGATTAGGATATGCTTTAGAAGTTTTCTTCCCTCTCAAAGCTTACGCTAGTTATTTCTACGTCAACTAGACTCTCTTACCCAGCAGATCATAGTAAATCTACAGGACATTCTTACAGTCATCAGTGATATCTTTCATCTCTGTTTGACCAGATTTATTTCCATCGCCTGCTCTTGTCCTGCAATTATCGCACATTCTATTGCAGAATTTCTCATCAAACTTCTCACCAAGATGTGCTAGCTGCATGACTCTTCTGCAATTCACTTCTTCTTCGCAATATCTAATCATTCGACTTAATTATGCCATTCCTTCTTCTTTCTTGGAATTATTCGTTTCTTCATTGTTCGAAATCATAAACATTAGGGATTATTTATCCTTTGCATTATAATAAATTCTGCAATGAGATGCTTTTCCATCTCGCCCAGCTCGTCCAGCTTCTTGATAGTAGTTCTCAATGGATTTAGAAAAAGTATAGTGGATCACAAATCGAACGTCGTGCTTGTCTATCCCCATTCCAAACGCTTTGAAGAAAAATAAAGGATTTAAAAAAAAAGAAACCAAATTAATCATCCTGCAATTTTTCATTTTATATTACCGATTGTGGCACAGATGACTTATATTTCATTTGCCATCCAAAGTTTTTGGATTTCTTCTTTCTACTTATCGCTCATAGTGCCATGATAATAAGCTGAATTTATCTAGTATTTCATGGTGAGCTCTTTCGCTAACTCTTCTGCATCTTTTCTCGTGCAGCAGTAGATAATCCCGCTCGCTGTCTTGAACTTCCCTTGACAGAGAGAGAAAAAGAAAAATTATTTAATAACAATTTTTTCAATGTCAAAATCATAAAAATTCTTAATTTTTTTTCTTCTTCTTCTTCTTCTTCTTCTACTGACCTTTGATGAATGCGACCATGTTAGAGATGACTGTTTTCTCTGGGACTTTGATCACATCGTAGAAGAGATTCACTCGATTGAAGGACGACTAGAAATAATATGTATTCTTCATGTTGAGTAATTAAATAATATCAATTTTGCATTTTTCTGTAGCTGTCGCAGTTAGCGCTAAAATAGGTATTTTTGGGAATGTTTTTTTCAACTTCCCAAGAGACAAATAATCCTTTCTAAATTCGTGTCCCCATTGCGATACGCAATGCGCTTCATCGATCACAAACCGCTTCAGTAACCCTTTAGTGTTGCATTGCTACATAAAAAGGGAGAAATCTTCATCAGCGGAAATCTTCTCTGGTGTGACCAAGATAATGTGCGAGGAATTATCATCTTCGTTCTTGATTATCTTATCTAATTCCCTCTGGTAAGTTTTTCTCAAACCTTAGGCTTTTATCACAGGGATATTCAATCTTTGCATGTGATGATACTAGTCCATTATTAAGGATATCAATGGCATGATTACAATATACACACCGGATTGAACTAGCCCTGGGATTTGAAAAGTCAGTGATTTACCACCTCCAGTAGGCATCATAGCGAACACGTCTTTTTCGCAGAGAACGCAGTTTATGATGGCTTTTTAGTTATTGCGGAAATGAGCATAGCCGTAAACTTTCTTGAGAATATTTTCAACTTTACTATCCCAAGGATGCGATTTGAATGCCTAGAAGAAAGAGAAATAAATAAAGTTAAAGAATGGAAGGGTTGGGTGGAAAGGAAGAAATACATCCATAACAATCCTATTAACATTTAGAAGTTGTTTTTCAGAAGACAATGACAGAATAAGAAGAAATGATAAAAATTATACGAATTCATTGATGTCTGCGACGGTGTAGTACTGATTTGATTTGGTCTTAGAGGGTTTTAAGGCATTTTCACTAGCAGGAACTACAGCAGGAGCAACAGCAACTGCTGCTTCAGGGCAGATATCATTATTCTAATAAATATCTATATTTGCATCGTATTCTGCAGCATCGAAGGATTTCCTACGAAGCTTAGGGTTTCTAACTGCTGGTTCCTTAAGGAAAGAGAAGTTACTGGGAACAACCTGCAGAAGGTTGTTGCTTGTATTATTTTTGAAGTTAACAGTGCTTTAGATGGTGCTGCTGTTTTTGAGTGTTGTGGGTTTGTCAAGGATAACTGACTGGTTTAGATTAACTTCTGAATTCCTTTTCGTAGGCAATGCTTCAAAGTTTGAAGAATTGCTTCTAGGAATGTATTTATCAATAATATCATTTGTTTTAACCTTTGAGGAACTCTGCTACTGTTTTAGCATCGTTCCTGTCTCGAACGGATATTCGTTTGGATTTTGCTATTATTACAGGTAATAGTTAAATTGCTACCAAGGAGATGATGAATCTGCTGAAGATGCTGGATCTAATTGCTGCTGAAAATTAGATGCCTAGCTTGGCTGTTGTTGCTAGTAGAGCCACTGTTATTGCTACTGTTCTTACTGCTATTGCTGGAACAGTAGCTAGTTTCTTGTGAGACTTTAAGGATTCATGATATTTAGATTGTTTATCTTTTGGGTACGCTCCCTTAGCGAGTCTTAAGAAGCAAGCTAAGTAGGAGGCTTCTGCAATAGTATTTATTACTACTACTGCTGCTTGGTATGGTTAACTTGACGCAGCCCATCGAAGTATTAGGCTGCAAACTCCTTGATCTATGAGTTATTCAAATTATTCTATGATTTGCTCAACTGCAGTGACTAAGTGCAAAAAACAACAAAAAAAATGTATTTTTTGGTTCACCGAACTTTGGCTCTTCCCTGTTAGAATCCTACATCCCTCACTCAAACTGCAGTGAATTCTAAGCAAATTAATCAATTACTTACATTAGCTTTTATGGCGGTGTTGCTGTTGGTGGTGAAGTCACTTGTGAGAGTTTCATATTGTGAAGTGTCGTTTCCATTCTGGATTCTTTGTTAAGATCCTGCAAG
>Ga0302271_10004620_pt1 | contig 10915 bp, 8 predicted proteins | sample III_Bog_N1_1_FD_198767 | JGI IMG/M metagenome (GOLD analysis project Ga0302271, IMG submission 198767) | Peat permafrost microbial communities from Stordalen Mire near Abisko, Sweden - III_Bog_N1_1 | ecosystem: Environmental > Terrestrial > Soil > Wetlands > Peat | place: Sweden: Abisko... | reverse complement strand
AAATAAAATACATAATAATTTCCAAAATTCTAATTTTTTCTTTATTATTTAGAATGGAACTAGACTTTCTCTGACAAAGACTCTGCCTGGAAGGACATCACTAAAAGCACATAGCTTAGGATCGAAAAAAAAGATGAGGATGATGGCATATTCTTCATGCCTTACAGTAGATTTAAGGAGTTTTTCGATACTATTGACATTTGCCATATCCTTGATGGATATAACTACTTCGGAGTCAAGTAAGAAGCTAAATTAACACAAACTCTGTACCATTTTTATGAACCATATTGCTTTAACTCTTTCTGTTTGTTTTCCCTTTTTTAGATGCAGATCGAAATATGACTAGTTAAAATATTTCCGAGTCGAAATCAAGCAAGAATCGTATTGTTTCTTCTTTGTGAGTCAACTAAGCATTCGCACTTTCGATGAAGACTATCAATTCAGCAATCCTAAAGAAAAAGGTCATTATTCGGAAACTAAATTTTGCATTGGAGACTCTTCAGGAAAAATTATCTAGAAAATAAAGGGCAAAAAGAGAGATTTGTTTTCCCCGAAATATCTAGACAATGAAGGAAGAGATACATTTAAACCAGGTGTTTATTATGCATTCGTCTTAGTCTAATGGTAGAAATATGCTACACACAGTTTTGGAATGGGAGTTTATGCGAAAAATGCAACAATCCAAGAACTTATAAACCCTAATGATGCCTAACCAATCCTAGAATTCTCTAAGAAACTGGCATCTGATCAATACTACGATGCAGATACCGAATCTGTTTACGGAAGAGTCTGAGAGAAAGAGAGAGAAAACAAAATAAGATAAATAAAATATCCTTTTTGTCAATTAGATATATTTACTTTTTTGTTTCATAAACAAACCCAATGTTTTTACAACTTTTAGTAAAATGAAAACTCAATAATATTTAAAGAAACAATCTTTTTTCTTTTTCGAGTGATTTTTAAAAGACTAAAAATGCATTATTGCCTAAAGGAAAGAGCTTTGGATGTTTACTCAGTGAAATTAAACCAGCTAAGCTAGTGAAATCAAATATGTAATTCGAGAAATTTCATAAGAATATTATCCATACCGAAATTCTTTATGGTAAAGAAAATCATCAGTTCATCTTCAAGAGACAAAAAAAAGTAGTTTTACAACACAAAGTTTTTGCACTTTTTTACACAGAAAAAATGATGAAAATGATGCTAAAAAAATTGAGAAAATATCTATCTTGCAAAAATAAGATTGTTTTTATTTGTTATTGTTTTTATGATCATCCATTTTTACGTGCTAGCTTTCCAATACAAAGTGTCTTGAGTCTGTCTTACGCTCTAATGGAATGCCTTAATGCCTCAAAATCATCAGTAGCATCCATTCCAGCTTTGGCTAGTAGAAATTTGGATCCCCCTGGATGGCTATGATGATATTGAGTGACATCGAATACAAATCCTTTGATTATAACCCAAGCATCTTCGCTTTTTGTATGCTAGGCAACTTCTTCTTCAGTATATTCCTTAAGTGATTTGATCACTTCAGCCATTGATTTATCAGCTGGTTTAGTTTGCACATTAGGGCTCAAAAAGTTCTGTGCTTCTTTACTTGGTCCATTTTAACCCATTTCAAAGTGTATTTGTGATTTAACTAAAAAAATTTAATTAACTAAGCACTATGAAATCACCCTCCACACAAAATCAAACAAACATTCTGGCACACTTCTCTGAGACAACAATGTTCTTTTTTTCTTCTTTAATTTTAATAATTTTTACTAGATTTTTTTTAATTTCTCACAGTTGTTCTGGGAAGGTTTGTGAAATGAATCAAATCCTAGAAGTTAAAAATTCATCAGAACTAAATTTATTCAGATATTTTCATTGTCAACTGTTATGAAGTTGATTGCTTTGTTTAGAAAGAACTGTTTTCTTTCTTAAGAGAAAGCTTCTTTTCGAAGACTCTCACGATTTTCGAAATAACAAAGATAAACCCTTGATACCTCATCTTATGCAGTTTTTAGCATTTATAAGGGTAATGATAAAACTCCCTGAAGATAGCTTGATCATTTGAGATTATTGTAATCATGAATTATTATTGTTTTGGTTATTTTTTTGTTCTCAAAAAAAGTCAACAAACTATTTTTCATTTTAAGATAAAATTTGTTCATTCATTAATTGCATACAAAGTCATACATTTTAGGAGTATCTCCATTACTCAGAATGATTCTTGGATCGATAGAAAATAAGGCATGTAATTTACAGAATTAAAAAAAGTATTTCAAGAAAAAGAAATGAATATTTAAAAAATCGAATGAGATATTTTTTGTTTTTTTGCCAAAAGCTGTTGTTCTAGAAGACCTGTTTGCAAGTGAATTTCTAAATTTCCTCTAAAAAATCATTCTAAGATTCTAACTGAAAAACACCGTAAAATCTGTTACTTCTTCTGCAAAGCTTACCTTACCAAAAAAGTAAATATGATTATGCCTTTTACTTTTAAAAAAAATGATTTGCAAATGCAAACACATGCTAAATTTAATGTTTAAACTGGATATACTTATTCTCTTTGTCTATTAAACCAAATAAACGCATGAGAATTATTTCGCTTTTTATTCTTCAGTAAAGAGATACACACAATGATGTGGGAGTGTGATAGCGGATAGATAAACTAAAAAAAATTTAAACAAATTATCTGTTGTCCATCAGAACAAGAAGAAACAATACAGATAGCATGAAAGCTAGAGGCAACTCGAAGGAGGGTTAAGCTATTAAGCTAGAAGATCAGTATTCAAGCGAATTCACAAGAGATAAAATGAATGATTTCGAGAGATATAACGAAGAATCTAAATCAGAAGAGAATAACTAAGAACAAAATGGACACGCAGACCATGAAAACGAAATTACTAACAGATAGAAGAGTAACAACAATCGAGAATTAGATGAATAGATAATTCATAAGACTCATTCTGAGATCCAAGTAATTCCGTCAATACCTCAATCTTCAGCTATTACAATGCAGCAAATCGATAGGTTTTTAGCACAAAGTTCAAATCAATCTGAAAACTTAAAAAAACTCGAAAATTGCCTCTTGCATGATAACGAAAGCACATTGATTGGAAGTGTCAGCGATGGCGAACTCAGAAAATAGCTTCTTCTACGGTTTGACACAGAAGATAACACTACCACAACTTTTCTCAATCCCAATGAGCTTTCCTACTCAAGTCTTTCTTAAATCCATCCCTCACTCTCTTAGTTCTTTCCAGGTAGATTTTGAGTTCTAAAAAAATCAAATCTTCCCCCTAATGTATTGTTTCCCTAATTATTTGAACCCTTCATTCCTAGATAATCGAGAAGAATTACTGACATCGAGCGGTGGAATCATATTTAGTGGTCTCAAAGCGAGCAGTAGTACATTGGGCTAGAAGTAGCACTAAGAAGATGGTGTGCCCTATGAAAAATCTTCTAAATATTTTCAAAAGTTCATGCGAGGAGAGAATCTCAATGAGAGTTCAGTGACGAACAGTGCTTCAGCAACTTTTGATTAGAATACGATGATGGCGATGCTGTCTTCAGCGAGGGGACATTCAAGAGAAAAAATGCGCAGTCTACACACGAAATCGAGTAGAGCGTTTCCTAAAAATACAAGTGAAGATGTAGACAATCCACTTAATGCAGAGAGCATTAGGTCTTCTTCGAATAATCAAAAGATACTACTGTAGAATAAGGTAAGTAAATGGGATAATTTAAAGAGAGGGGGCAAGAGCTGAAATGGAGAGATATTTTTTTAGAGAAAAAAATAAAAAATATTCTTTTGAGTTTGTGACTCATTTTCATTATGTACTTGACGCACACAAATTAGGTTCTGTTGGAAGGATACACTAAGCTACAGAAGCAGGTTGAGATCTTGACATAATAAATTGCAAGTAACTCAATAATTGGTTAAAATAGTGATTGAAAAGAAAGCTTGAGAAATTATTCATTTTGGAATACGTTTTTAGGTAAGAACTGGAATAGAACTCAATTTTAATCAGGTGACACAGAGGATTGTGAGAATGGAAACAACGAAAACATAAGGGTTTTATTGAAAGAAATGAGTATGCAGCGTGAAGGAGAAATAGGATAAATGAAAGCAGCAATGATGCAATTAGCGAAGGAAAAAGGAGAAGCAGCTGAACGAATTCAGTCCCTGATATCAGATAACGATCTGCTTTAGAAGAATCTGAGAGACAAAGAAGCGATAATAAGATAAAAAACAGCCCAAATTTCATCCCTTTAGTTAGATTATGATGCACTCAAAGACAAACTACAAAAGCAATAATCTTTTTCACATGAGTAAACAAGCAGATATCCGATTATTGGCTCTTTTTCTTTTTGATCAGACATGCTCACCCTTTTTTATTGTAAAACTAGGTAGCAAACAAGCTATTTGCTCTCCCCACACGCTCGAAGTTATCTTGAACCATCAGCGACTGCAACTCCTCCAGGTGTTGCTTACATCCAAACCCAAAAGAGACCTAGTTTTCATTCCGAGAAGCCTCCACAGAGAATCTCCAAAGATATTCCATACTTGCCAAGCCCAAAGAACTCCAGGAGCATCGCAGATCTGACTGCCAAATCCATGAATTAGCCATAAAAAGATCAGCATTCCGCAGCTATTTCGACATCTGCAGCAACTTCTCCAAATAACTTTTACACCGCTACAGCTACATCGCCAGGGAATGCATATTACTTTCGGAATACGGGGAATAATAAATCCCTCCAAACAGGGAATAACTCTCAAACGATCAACATTGATAAGATCAACTCAGAAATCAAATAACTTAAGAACTCACTTCTCAGCACGGATAGACTCCTTAAGGTACTCCCAAAGATGATGACAACTACCATTTTCAGAAAATACCCTCAATTAAACAAATGATTTATTATTTTTTTTACCTAAAATCTAGACAGCGAAGACGCGCAATCAAGCATTGTTTGAGCAAGTCAATGAAGCGGGGTAGATCAATCTCAGCATTTAAGGGAAAAGAACAATTTAAGAACGAGATGGTGAGGATCATTCCTCTCATAACTACTAGCACCTTGCTAGATAGAATTTATTTGAGAATAGCAGCTAGTTTAGAAGTTAGATTCTTCAAATGGAGAAAGATACCCAAATTCAAGAGAAATCCAAAGGAATAATGATGAATTAAGTAGCCATAAATGAGACAAGCCAAAGTGAGATTCCATGCGTTTCACATATCTACACGCCCAGAGATTTATCTTAGAATTTTCCTACACCGACTCCATCGATGGCTCGTGTGCGATAGGGGAATAACATTAACTAAGGTAATAGTCATCAGCAAGGGTATAATAATGCTAATCTTGAAAATGGCAGCTAGCAGCATAACAACAGCAATGTGTAGATGAATAGCAGCAGTAATAGCTAAGTTGTGAATTACAATAACAATCAGAATAATGGGCATGCTATTAGCTAACAGAACAACGATGTGTTTTTAGGAGATGAGCAGCTAATGTTGGAGCAGAATGGGACAAGAGTGTAAATGGGGGTTAGTGTTGAAGCGGATAGAAATAACAAAATTCAAGAAGAAGAAGAAGTTGTTTAAAGGAAAAATAGCCACTAGAATCATGACAATCTAATCAAAAAATATAATTCTAACAACAATAATTTTCAGTAACAACAACAACAACAGCTGCAGTTCATGTATCAGAACGCTTATTATTCCTAGGACAAGAATCTCAGCAACAACAACAACAACCTTTTGAGTTCTTCTGGGAATAGGATTGTGGGGGAGAATTACTAAAGTAGTGTTGATGATATCCCTCACAACAACGATTTGAGTGGAATATCGTACACTGGAAATGATCGAAGTAATTTGTAGAATTAACGAGTTGATTATGCAAATGAGAACTAGCAGCACTATCAAAAGAACAACTTACATCTTTCTCCATAACTGCAGCAATAGTAACAGCATTTCAACATCGAAAGAGACCGTTATGATCGAGATGGTGATGCCTTCTCAGCCCAACGATCTTCTCAAAATAATCTTTATTTATTTGCATAACCGCAATAATCACACCAATAAAACCAACTTTTACCATATTAATAACAATAATAATGTTCCTCCTCTGATATTCCCTAACAATAAAACCACAGACTTTATCCTTAACCATCTTCATAATATTTATCCTAAATTCCTATTCTCGACCGGAATCCTGACAGCTGCAATACTTCTCATTTAATCTCATAATATCGAATAATGCAACAAAATCAGCATCAACATCCTTAATAACATCAATAAAACCCATTGAAAGATTCCGATTGCTATTCGTAGTTCTCTTATCTTTAACCTAGCAAAAGGTAACAATAATCTTAATCGTATTTATTATCGCCTCAGCGACATACTCCACAGACTTAAGCTTAACAACAATATTAACAAATCATATAGCAATAATCATAAAGTATCTTCTCAGAAGGCTCGAATACTAATCCAGCATACTCAACACAGCAGCAAGGGCACCAATTATTTAAGCCATAATAATCATAAAATATTCAAATTTCGAGTCAGCAGAGTAAAGACCTATCTCCTATGACTTCTCCGAGCAAAAATAATAGTTTGTCGATGAAGAGATCACAAGGGCTATCAGCAAATATGTATTATCATATGTCCAGTAGTGGAATGAAGGGACCATAGAGGATTGTGTAATAAATTGGTTAGAATAACTTGAATAATTCCAGCTTAAACAATGGCAGCAGCAGCAACAGCTTTGTGATGATGGATGTTAAACAAAGCAATCAGATCCAAAATCCAGGGAATTACCTTAGTGTAGGTGGCTAGCGATCACCAACTGTGAAAAGTACAGTGCCTTCATCTTCTTCGTCAGCAAAGGGAGTTAGCTTACAGAGGCTCAACTAGAGATTAGCTGAATTTGAGATTCAGAAGAATGCAGTAAAAAAAAAGAAGGAAGTTTAAAAAAAAGAGTTTAGAGAAGAGAGAGAGAGAGGGATAAAACTGACTGTTTTTATGTTATTTTTGTGGGAGAAAAGAAATGTAATTTTTGATTGTTTATTGTTACATCAGGTGGAGACACAGATTCAGAAAGAGAAATCAAAGAAAAAGAGAAAATCAGTTCTTCAGGAACTATCTTTGCAGCTAGAATATATCTCAAAGCAAACAGTAGAGATTCGATCAAGAATGATGGAATAAGTCGCATGAAAAATCCAAACAAAGACGGATAAAGTAGAAATTATGAATAAAGTGCTACTAATCTCTTTCAAACTCTTGTTGTCTTCTTAAAATGTTAATTAATAATCTTGCAAGAATTCCTTTCCAGAAATCATCCAAAAATCATAAAAGCCCTGAACTTAAATTTAATTATTTTTAAAATTGTTGTACTGCTTCTCTTGAATTGCTGTGCTAGGATTTGAAAAATAAAATCAAAGGGGGGGTAATGCTTATCTAATTCCTTGAAAAATAATAAATCGAAAGAAATTAAGTTCACAATAGTATCACAATAATAATCCAATGCTGTGATCATCCCAGCACACACATCAAATAATCTAAACTCAAGACAAAAAAGCAAAACAAAAACAAGAAGAGAAGAAGATCCTATTTATTTATATATATATTTTTCAAATTCCTCCTCCACTTTTACTCAAAGTCCAGCAGATTTACCTCAATGCAAAGACCCTTTTCATCCTCCGCTGGTTCTGCCTAGGTTTATGTACCAGCAGCAGGAGAACACAAAAAACATATCCCTTCTTTTGAGGAGTTAGATGAGCATTGTGAGTAACGACCTCACTCTTATCAACCATCCACTGAAGCTCCCAGTGCTGCAGCCTAGGTAGGGAGATTCTTTTAAATGTTATATTTTGAGGATTGTAAATATTTTGTTATGTATGATACTCATTTTTGTTGAATTCCAAGTCTTCAGTTCGAGCGAGAGCATCTGAAAGAAGTGGGTCGATAAGTAGTCTATCGGATAATAATGGCAGTGCTGATAGTAGTATTGAGAAAAACAATAATGATACTGCAAGTGCAGTTTCTTCGAATAGTTCTTAATTCAAAGATGAAAACGACAGATATTTCACGAAAGGTGAGTTTGTTCTTATTCCTACAGAGTGCTTCTCTAGGTAGGTATCAGGGTAGTAGTAATTGATACATGAATCTGATTTGGAAGCATGCGCAGAGGAGAAAGAAGAAAACAAAAGAGGGATAGGTAATACAATGGGAAGTAGGTAAAAAGTTGAAGTGGAATAATTCTACGCGAAGGGGAATGCTGAGTATGAAGGCACAGATTAAGAGATGGAGAGGGCTCAAGAAGAAGAAGCTTTGAAAACGTTAACCGATGTCTAATAGAAGTCAATTAGTGATGTTAACTGCCTGACTGATTACGGCAGAAGCTTATCATATGGAAACTAAGAATAAATCATGCCAAACTAGGCCTTGATAGGTGTTACTAACTCCTAAATGAGAATGAAAACAGATCCTCCAATACTAAAAGATTCTGGAGGAATTGATTGTAGACATGATAGAGGAGGACTCTCAGAAAGATAGGCTTCGTAAACATAATCCAAAGCCAATCACGCGTTGATCTACCAACAACAGCAACAGCAACAACAGCAAGAACAAGAAAAACCTCTGGAAGACCCAAACAACGAGATAAATCGAAGATAACTTTAAATTCTTGAAATCGAAAAGTAAAAAGTTCAAAAACTCCTCCTAGATAAGCAACGAAGGCTCAGGTTGCATGAAATTTAACAGCAATAATAGCAGCATTAGCTGTAAGGATAAATAAAATAACCTTAACTTTTAGATCACAATCACTAATAATAAATCGACACTAATGGCAATAGTACTAACCACAGTAATCTCCTAGGGGAAAATGCCGACCAGGAGAGGGTGAGATACGCAGATGAAGAGTTAAGAATGATCAAAGACGAAAATAAAAAACTCTAGAAAAAACTGTAAGTTTTGTAATCCGATCACAAGCAAATATCCGAAGAATTAGATGTAGATATCCAACAAATGCACCCTTCCCAGCAATAAAGTGAACTTGTAAAGAGAATCAAAGCACTTAAGGCAGCTTCGAAATAGGATAAAAAATTTATTACGTGCATCTTGGACATGGTAGAAAGTTGCACTTCACCTGTGCAACAAGGAAACGATAAATCCTCCAAATCGGGGAACAGTTTGGAATCTTCACCTGGGTCGGTGAATGAATATGGGAATAAACTAAAAACTGCTTGGAAATGGCTTAAGTTTATCATGGAAGATTATGTCGCCATGAAAAGAGCGCATCAAATGGATAAACCAACCAAAAATAGTAATATGTATAAGTCTTGCTTGTTGGAGAATAGCAGCTGCAGTGGAGGGAATAACAAGACAGAGAATATTCCTGGAGCGAATAGTAGCAGCAATACAGGGAATGGACAAAATGGATAGAGCTCGAAATCAGATACAATTGTGATAGCAGAGATCAATGGGATGTTAGGTACGGAGAGTAAATATGATATGCTACGTGCGATCAAAGAGATTATTCGATAAAATTAGCTGCTTCATAGTCATATCAATGGGAATAATAATAATAATTTTAGTGAAAATACCAATATTCCGCAATAATTCTAAGGTCCGCAGTATCATCACTCGCAATCCTCAAGTAGACTAAGTAATCTTCCAATTTCTCCTTCTCCTTAAATTATCCCATCTGTCCCTCTACATCACCCGACTATATTCTCACCTTGTTCCTCTGCTACGCAGCTCCAAAGGCATTAGCATCAACAACAGTAATCATCATCATCGTCAAGTCAACTCCAGTAATATCCTTCCTCTAAAGTTAATAAACTAAATCAATCTCCCGCTCCTTCTCTTGACAGCTAGTAATACATCTAATAGAAGATCCTCTCTGGGAATGTCTCCCCGTAGAAGGCTGTCCCAAACATAGCTCCGCCTAACTCTCAAAATGAAATTCCTTCCCTTGGCTGCTAGACTGGAATGTTTAGACAGAATTCATCTAAATTGTCATCAACAGTTTAGCAATAATAAATGAATTTTATATAAAAATAATCATAGTAAAATAGATAACCACAATTATCACCTCCACCAAAGCAAGTTGTGCCATCTGCTGGGATTCCAAATTCAGGAAGCACGGGAAACACGAGGGTAAATACTGTTCATCTCTCTCCAAGAACTGCTGTTTAGACAAAGTAGATTAACTAGAAAGAAGGATTATCAGCAGGAGGCGCTGCAGGAACCACAACGATAATACCTTCTTCTTAGCAGTAATAATAGTAGCATTAGCAGTATCTTGGCACTTTTTAGTAACCTGGGAATTATTTCCCAAATCCGTATTTACAATTTGGGCAGAAGTGAGAGTCAAAAATGATGAAAACACATCATTATTCTCTTGAAATTTTTATTTTTTTCTTCTTGTTTTTTGTTTGATTTACACTTAATCAGTTGTTTTCTTTTCTCCTTGTGAATGGAAGTTCGTTCAAATTTACCCTTATTCACTTTAACGTTTTGGAGGATGTTTACATTTTGGTTAGGCTGTGTCTTGTGAGTTTATAAAATTAACTTTGAAGTTGCTGGAAAATGTATTAGAAATAAGATTTAGAGATAAAAAGGGTATTTTCCGTTGATTTTTAATTTCCTTTTTTCAATGGAGAAAAAAAAGAAAAGAAAAGCTTTGAATTTTTATTAAATAAAGGCAATAATTTCGTTATGTATTAACTCTCCCCAATTTGATCTTAAGATTGAACTTCTAAATTTGTGCCTGCATTATGGTATGAATCAGAAGTATTGAGTCATATTAATGAAATAAATTATCAGTTTATTCTCTAACTTGGTTTATATATTTCTCAATGAATCCCTTTTTTTAGAATTTACTTGTCTTTTGTGATATGATTCTTATTCTAGACACGTAATATTTA
>Ga0302271_10004619_pt1 | contig 10916 bp, 12 predicted proteins | sample III_Bog_N1_1_FD_198767 | JGI IMG/M metagenome (GOLD analysis project Ga0302271, IMG submission 198767) | Peat permafrost microbial communities from Stordalen Mire near Abisko, Sweden - III_Bog_N1_1 | ecosystem: Environmental > Terrestrial > Soil > Wetlands > Peat | place: Sweden: Abisko... | reverse complement strand
CAATTCGTTAATACCGAGAAGATCATTCGCAGCTTAGAAAGCAAAGAAATTATCCACTGTACAACTCGTAAGTTCGGTGATTCTGAACCAATATCGTATTTGAGTCTCAAACTCTCTGGGATATCAATCGAATGCTTAGTCTGGATAATTGAATCCATCAGGAGAGACGAAATGACACCGACTGATAAGATGGTGCTGTCTAGACTCAAAGAATGCTATGCTGTGAAGATCAATTAACTGTACTGGAATGGAGTGTTATTGTATATTAAATCATTAGCTGATATAAATGGTGATGTGATATTGAACACACCGCTGTTACCTAATTTAAAGCTAAAAAGAGTGCAAGATGCAGTTACGTTAGTCGATAGCTTCTTGATCTACACGAAGGTTACGAATAGTGCGTGGGTGCATGCAGATAACGGTCCAGTTTAGGAATCAGATCGAGATCTATGGAGGATATTTATTGAGTTTCTTAAGGAATTCTTCTATGAAACGGAGAATAGTCATGGGAATGGTATGCACAATGATAATAACAACAATGATGGACATAGCAACAACAACAACAACACTGGGAATAATAACAACTTCCACAATGCTTTGAAGTAGCAACAGTAATCACAGTCATCGTAGCAGAAGCACAAATGGACATCTTCCGTGGAGAATGTGCACACTAAAACAACTAAAAAAACATTAGTACGCCCACCTAAATCCATCAGCAAGGCGATTCCTGGTGGACGGTATGGTTGTGCGTAGCTCTTGAAATGCTGTGGGCCGTTACCTCTACGCAGCTGTAGTCTAGGTAAACTGTCCTTGTTTGTCCAAGAAGCGATATCTAAAGGGATCTTAGTGTATTATAAAACACTGTTAATTAAGCCTACTAACTTTGATTTCGATGAGGTTATGGATATCAGCGTATTGGATTCATAACTGCAGTAACAACAGCCATAATAACACACACAGAAGTCGTCTTCGTCGTCGTCTTAAGGCTGTGGTGGGATAAACTAACGATGTGAAAGTGAAAGTGGGAATGTCACAGCGATTGTCACCGATAATATCCCAAACAGTAATAACAACAGTGATTAGTAAATGAATCATTCCGTGTAGAATAACTCCGCGAGTTTCAATCATCACATGTAGACATCTGTGAGTGAGGAGAAACTATCGAAGGAGTAGATCGAGAAGATTGCTGTGGTGAAACTAACTATTCTGGAGATACTTAGTGAGAACTCACGTGGAGTTAGCTTAGCGAGATTGCCGAAGTTGATTTAAAAGAAAATCGAATTTGCGTTTGATTTGCATGAATTAGGGTTTCCGAAGTTGAAATCATTGCTTTAGACTGTGCATGGAGTAGCGATAGAGAATGATGGAACGACTTAAGCATAAGCTGTGCTAGAAGTAAGCAAAAAGCATTTAGAATTCATTTTTATCATATTTTGATTCCTGAAATCATCAGAAATATCTCATTTATTTTTTACTTTTTTTCAGAATGACACCAACCATGGCGAAGAATCAGCTGAAGATCGAGCGATCATCAACGAGCAATCTGGAGGAAGTCTAGTAGGTTCTTCAAAGGACTAATCAAACTAAGAATCCCAGCAGCATTAATATTAATACATTCATTTATACCCATAACAACAACAACAATAACTATAAAATTCTTAACAGTAATAGTACCAAAAAGCATTCAAGGCACCTGCTGCTAAGGATAAGATAAATTCTAATAATATCAAACCTTAAGGAAGATTCTTTGCTAAGAGTGATGACACTGGAGCATAACAGCAATAGCAATAACAGCAGTAACAGCACTACAATGATTCTTAGAATCTCAATGGAAGTTCATAGAATAGTAATACGAATAATAACAACAACAGTGGTAGCAATAACAGCAACAACAGCAACAGCAACAACAGCAACAGCAATAACAATAATAATCCTAACAACTAGCGTGATCTATCTCCTCAATCCTACAACCGAAAGTTCTGCACTTTAAAACCCGAAAGACCACAAGCAAAGAAGATCTAACCGATCGCATAGAACGGCAGAACCTTCTCGAATTTAGAAGATTATAGGTCTAAAGTGATCGAGACAATCTAAAGCATTCTGAAAGATAATCCATCTGGATTGATATCATACAAACTCAATGAGTTATTGAATCAGAAACTCAATGCGTAATTCTAATTGAGTCTGTTTGGATGCGTGAATTTCAATGAATTCTTAGTGAAATTCACAGAATCATTCGCTGATATACTAGTCAAGCAAAGTAATTACATAATTTACGCTAAGAATTCGCATATGAATCCATTGACACTGCGATAAATATTGAATCAGAATAATTAGAATAATAATGGTAATATGAATCACAACAGCTTGAATTAGCTTAATAACTTACAAGGATAAGGGTAGTAGAATCATAACAATCAAGGATAATAATAGTAATAATAGCAATAATAGTAATACTTGTAGCAATTCTTACAGCCATAGCAATAAACTAGCTAATTCTAATCGAATCATTCCCCGTTAGCTTAGAATAATGCAAATACCAACAATCTTCGCATGAGCAGCTCTTGTAACAGCAGCTTCTTGTCATCACCTCCACAATGGAAGAATAACAATGAGTCGTTCATTGTGTAGAATAATTCCTAGATATCATAATCCTTTTCAACTTGTTCCGTGAATGTCACTGGGAATAACAACCAACCATCGGAAATCAACAATTAGCTTTAGAACGAATCCCATACGGACATTGAAGTTAACCTTAAATTCATTGAGGAACTCCTGAACGATGAAGATAAGGGGAATTTAAATTCAGGGCATCACAGGAGATATTCTTCGAATTCCACAGGGACATTCCATGCGTTCAAAGGATGCTATGATAATAATATATTCTACAATTAATTGAAATCGCCGAATAATTATCATACACAGAGGAAGTATTCGCCGTTGTATTCGAATGATTTCCCAGAGATCATTCATGAAGAACCGAATCATTTGAATTAATATAATAGTAACAACAACAATAATAATGTTATTGTCAATCATAATGGAAATAATAATATGAATAATCCAGGGAATAAATATTGTCCACCATAGCCATCACAATTTGGACACATGCCACCTGCATCGAAGAGTATGAACTTAGAGTTACAAGGATTGACCTTAGCGTATTAAGCAGCATTGTAAGGTGACAAAGGTAAATAGAAATCAAGACATAAAACATTGAATTATTAGAAATGAATGGGAGATGAAGACATTAAAGAGATGAATGAGGAAGCGGTAATGAAGGAGCGAAGAAATAAAAAATAGAAGTTCATATAAAAGAATGATATTATGAATAGAGTTAATAGTTTTTGTAAATATTTAGAATACAAATAATAGTAATTGAATAGGTTTACCTTTTGAAAACACAAACAACATAATTAGCTATAGATATTCATCACTCTAGATGAAGAGAAACATGCATAACTTTGAATATTATTATGAGAGTAATAACATTTATATTTTGAGAATTTTGTATTTTGCTTGTGTGTTGTAATGAGTCATTTTGTAATAGACTTTATATCTGAATTTAAAACATTTTGCATCGTGAATGCAATGAGAACTAAGAGGAGGAGGATGCGGGTGTTGGATTTTTCATGGCTAATATTGAAGATTCCAGAGAGGGAGAGATACTATTTTGAGTAATTGTTTTTATTGATAATTGGGAGAAAAGAATCACATATTTTTGAGTCTAATTAGTAAGGGCAAATAGTTCGGGGATGGTCTTTTTTCAATAGAGAAAGACAGAGAACCTTATTAAATTAATGAATCGCTTGATTTACGGATCAGTGAGGGTATGTATCATGCTATTCAGAATCATAATTTCATAAACTTGTTTGTTTTTCACCAATCTCTACCTCTCTCTCTCACTATGCATCCTGTACATATCATTCCTATTTCATGAGTTCTAACTACGACGAAACCTAATTATTCTCTTCTTCATTCTTTTCTTTCTCCTTAACTTCCACAGTCTCTTTGTAGCTAAGATAATACCCTGCTACAAACAGCATCACATTGAAAATACTCACCGCAGCAAGAGGCAAATCAAAATTCGCATATGTTATCACATATTCCAATACATCACATAAATCCTATGTGAGCTCAGCGAATGTCACACATTGCGTATTCACTGTGATGTAAGCCATAAAAGCTAATTCATCGACTGATAGATTCTTGTAAAACAACCAACTACCTAAAGAAGCACGTAGGGTTAGCATGAGAATTAAGAGGCATTACTGCGATTATTCGATTAGTTTGTGCTTCGAGAAGGCTATAATGTTGAGAAGAGATAATGGGATTGTAAAGAAATCTAACAACAGAGTGGTGATCACTGTAAGACCATAGTTTTTGATATGCTATTGGAGATCTTAGGTATTTGGTTAGTTCATCCAGTTGCAAGTTAGGAATGAATAGTAGACTTGTATGCCGATGATGATTCCGAAAATGCTCACAAAGAGAATGAAGCATTAGTTGATGATACAAAGCAAACGCTGTTCGAAAGCTAGCTTTAGAGGAGCCATTGCAGGAGTTGATATTGAGAATAGAAACTAGAACAAATAATGATATTTACTCAATTATTTATTGTTTTTTCTGGTGTGATCTCATCGTAAAATAGGTAATAATTAGAGAACATATACTGAAAGGGAAGTATCACATCATTTCTTAATAAATCTTGAGTAATATCCACCTCTTTTTTATATATTAAATCCATCAAAACTTTCAACCCAGTCAGTCTTGTTAAATTTTAAAAAAATATATATCTTTCCCTTTTCTAACTTACCCTTCATTAAGACGATTAAGAAATACTTAAATTACTAAATTTCTTCTTCTTCTCCTTCTCCTTATGAAGCAAGACAACAACAATAAGAAGCGCGTTGCACGTTAGATGCTGCGAAGAATGACATTCAGTGGAAATGACAGTAAAATAACCACCTGCAAGGAACTTACAATACTCTTCCTGAGTGTATTCTGCGCAGTGGCCATGTATCTAGCATATCGCATTGGCATGCAACCAGCGGAATGTTATGGAATCGTTATGGATGCGGGATCATCTGGGACTAAACTCTCAGTGTATACATGGCCTTGTCTTCGCTCATCTGCGCTACCTGATTTTCAATTGAATTCATATAAATCGAAGAAATTCACGCCTCCTCTCACGCAGATTATCACCATGTCGGAGACATAAATAAACAGTTATTTTCAAGATCTCTTTGAATTCGCTGATAGTATCATACCCAAATCAGCTAGACCATATTCTCCAGTGATGCTAGGTGCGACTGCGGGAATGCGATTACTCAACAGCAGCTCGTAAGATATTATCATCGGAGAATCATAGCAGAGGTTGTTATCCAGTGGATATTTATTTCCATTGGCTAACGCAGACAAATGGTGTAGGATAATCAGTGGATAGCAAGAAGGAGCTTATCTATGGGCTACAGTTAATTATTTACTATATTAAATATCCGATCTACGAGCATAGAACGCGTAGACTGTCTTAACAATGGATTTAGGTGGTGCATCAACGCAGATCGCATTTATCCCATCGCATCATCTCAAATGTATGTATGTATTCTTCAGAGATTAAGGAAGGGAAATATAAAAGGGTTTTTTGTATGGATTTCTTTGAAAACTCTCTAATACTTTTTGTAATTTTTGTATCTTCAAAAGAAAAGGATGTTTCGATGGACTTTGAGATCGCAATCAAATGGGTGAAAGATTGGCGAATCTACACGTTTTCTTATCTTGGTTATGGGAAAAACAAAGCAAGACAGAATATCTTACTGTCTATGCTATCCTAATCTACGGATATTCTTAGTTCCCCTTGCTTCTTTGAAGGCTATGAAGGGATGGAGAGAGTCGATGGGGTTGATATCCACTACATCGGAAAATCAGATTTAGAGATTTGCTCTGAATTAATTGACGATTACTTAGAACATAATCGTGGATAGATATCGAAAGACACAGATGAATGTGTAGCTGATAGTATCTACAGCTAAGCGATCCCTCGAGATATGACAATCTATGGAGCTAGTGGGATAGCTACAGCTGCACATTTTCTAGGATTCGAGGAATCGTTTAATTTAGCAGAATATAAGTTAAGATTAGCGGTGCTGTATTCGACGAGTTGGAGAGAGATATTAGAGGATAAGGAGATGAATGTAGAGAATAATAATTTAACTTTCAATACAACTGAATATGATCTAGATTAACTGAAAAATATGCTGTTTCTAACAACTTATGTGAAAGAACTCCTTGAATATAGCTACAATATTCAAGATAACAGGAGAGTGTTTGTACCGAGGAAGATAAACTCAGTTAATCCAGGATGGAGTTTATCGTTTTTACTTCAGTAAGTAGCGGAATTGCCGTGTAAGATTCTCTATGGGAATTTCTGTCTTTAAACGGTAGAAGAGACATTGCAATCCAATGATTTCAAGGAGAATAATACGAAGGAAGAAAGGAAGAATTAGGCGGAGATATGAAGTGATTAAAGCAGGTTAGGCATATGGAAAGGAGTTCGAAGTTAGATAAACTACTAGTTTCAGAGTAGAAATATTATTGTAGATGATATTAGAGGAAAAGAGTTGTAACAAAAGTGAGGAAAAAAGGGTGATGGCAGAGAAGATACTTATCATGAAAAGCTTAAAAGAGTTAGTACTCTCCATAAACAAATCCAAAATCGTTTGGATGTAGTCATAATGAAACTGACTGACAATGATACATTACGGTGTGATTATTAAATAAATTGTTTAACTATGTTCATAAGACAACTCTAGATAAATTACAATTATTTTAAACCATTGATAGCATAGAAAGAATGAGAGAGAGAATTGTTATTATTTTTAAAATTACATTTGGTAATTCATTGGGTATTCACCTTCGATGCAATGGAGTGATTTTTATATTATTTTTTGAGTATGAGAGAAGTAATATTTTCTGTGGATAAGAAATAGTCAATTAGCGCAGTGACAATTGAAGTCAAACAAGTGTAAGTTTAAATCCAAGAAGATAAAGGACCAAAAGAGGGAAAAAACAAAAGAAGGTTTCCAGAAAGGAATTAAAATTAAATAAAAGAATTAATTCTTTCATACAAGGCTTTTCAATGAATACGGGAAAAGACTTAAAAATTATGCAGTCATTGATTTGCTATTGGACTTCAAAACACAAAGAATAATCCAGCATTTGATTCAATGCATGCGCTGAATAAGGATCGATTGGCCTTTAGTATGAAAAAGGATAATTTTGAACATATAAATATTGCAGAAATTTCAAGTATCCTTAAAATAAATAAATTAAATTGAATAACAAAAATAATTGCAGAACACATTATTATGAGAACTAACAACTCTCTGCTCCTCGCAACGCTGCTAGCCTTGAGCGCTGTTGCAGTGTCTGTTGTCTCTTGCTAGACACAGATTAACACTCGCCCAATCATTGGAATCTACACTTAACCTTCTGAATACGATGAATTCCCTGCGAAGAAGTACTCGTACATTGCAGCCAGCTACATTAAATATGTAGAGACTGCTGGAGCGTAGGCTGTGTTCATCCCATATGATGCACCTTAAGCATATTTGGATGCTTTATTCAGCAAAATCAATGGTATCATCTTCCCAGGTGGTGAGTAAGGATTATCACATAAAATGAGATAAAAATATAATATAAAATAAATATGGTAGGGGTTTGAAGGGAAGAAGGGTCAATGAGGTTAATACAAGCCAAGCCAATACTCATTTATATTGTAATTCTCTGCCTTATTTTTAACTTATTTTGTTCTCCTTTTTTCCAATCTCAAAGTGTCAGTTTCGAATCCTCTAGCGCCCGAGAAAAGGTATTCCTCAAAAACGCTATCTACCTTATCAACAAAGCTAAGAACGCTACTGACAACGGTGATTTCTTCCCAGTTTGGGGAACTTGTCTTGGTTTCTAACTCATTTCCTACATCGAAAGTGGATTAGACAGCCGTGTCCTCATCGACGGATACAACGACACCACTGCTAGTATCATCTACAATATCGATACCACCAGCAGATTATTCACTCCCTTACCTGCAGATCTCCTCAACTGGGTGGAAACCTTCCCAGCTGTGTACTATCATCATAATTCAGGTGTTCCTCCTTCAGCTTACCAATTCAACAAGGCGCTAAATAGCAGTTTGAAGATCACATCGATTGGATACAACTCCACTAACTATCCCTACGTCGCAACGTTTGAAGCATACAACTACCCTATTTACGGCTCACAGTTCCATCCTGAGAAGAATCTCTTCGAATGGAAGGTCAATGCACCACATGACTTCAAATCAGATTTGGTTACATAATATTTCACTAATTTCTTTGGAAATCTCACTCGTGCTAATGGCCACTCTTTCCCTGGTGGAGTCAATGAAGAAGCCAAGTATTTAATCTCATAATTCCCCGTTTATTCATTCAATACCAGCTCATTCACAGCAGTGTATATCCTCCCAAATTACGCTTACCTTAACAACACAGAATCGTTAGAGTACATCGGCTAAACATAGACTGCTTACAATATCAGAAAAAGATAATAAAATAATGGAACAGTCAGTACCGTTGATGAGGACTACAGCAATGATGACTACAGTGGATACTCAAAGAAATCTATTGTTGAGAGCATTCTCGCTCTTTTCGATTGAGATATTAACATATGCTCAAAAACACATGAACCAACCTATTTTTTCGAATTGGGCTGCATATTATTAAATCAGATTTAGAACTCAAAAAATGATTATATTTTCTCTAGAAAACTCATTATTAAATGCAATTTATCCCCATTTTTAATTAACTTTTTAGATATTTTCTACATTCCAAAACGCAAGGCAGAAATATGCAAAATCCCATTCGTTTCAATTAGCAAAGAAGAAAAAATACATCAATATCTTCAAATATTTTCTAGCTTTTTTGAAAGAATACTCCCCCTCTTCCCCAATCCCTTTAAATATTTACTATTCTATTTGAAGATACTATCAATACCCTCCCAATGGTGTTTCTGAGTAGCCGCTCAATATTTACTATCAAAACTTCCATTTAATTTGGTTTTACTCTTCTTTTCTCGCTTCTGTGTGTACTCGTACATTCCAGCCCTGACTAACTTAACGATCGGCCAATAATAGGCATCTACACCAATCCATCATTATACAAAGCATACTCTCAAACTGAATTCTCCAGTATTGCAGCTAGTTACGTGCAATTTGTTGAATCAGCAGGGGCATAAGCTGTGCAAGTACCGTATGATGCAACTGAATCGCTACTTGATACGCTCTTCAGTAAAATCAATGCACTTGTCTTTCCAGGAGGAGAGTAACATACATATAAATACACACTGGCACTGGTATATTTTACAATGTCCATATGTTTTTGTTTGTTTGCCTTCCCAGCGTGCAATTGGACTCACATCATTCAGTTGAAACGACCTTCGTGAAAAACGCTGGATATCTTTTGAAAAAGGCAAAAAACGCTACAGATCACGGAGATTACTTTCCAGTTTGGGGTATCTGCTAAGGGTTTTAGTTGATAACATTTCTGGAAAGTAAAATGAACAAATCAGTGCTCACAGAAGGATTTAACAACACTGGAAACAGGTTAACATCAGATATTAATCTTGAATCAGCGCTGTTTATTAATATGCCACTGAATCTCATTAAATGGATGGAGACATTCAAATCAGGTAGAAAACAGCAGAAACATAAAATATAGATAATAATATTGATTGTTAGGTTGTTTTTCATGCTAATTGTATTGAAAAATCTAGTGTATTACCATCACAACATCGGCGTAAAGCAAGAGACATTCGAAGATAATCCTAATCTTAAAGATAATCTCCTTGCAACTTCCATAGGGTACAACTCAAGTGATGCTACCTTCGTAGCGACATTTGAGCATGTTAGTTACCCGATATATGGCACATAATTCCACCCCGAAAAAGCACTCTTCGAATGGAAAGTAAAAAGATATTCACAATTCTTTGAATCTTCTTGCTTATTTCATTCTAACCTTTGTTTCCTCATAGATAAAGGCCCCTCACGACTACAATTCGGAGATGGTGAGTTAATACTTCGGGAACTTTTTAGGCAATCAGACTAGATCAAATAATCATTAGTTTTCGAGTGTCCAAGAAGAAGAAAAATACTTAGTGAATCAATATAAACTAAGGAAATTCAAAACTAGTACGTTCTAAAGAGTCTACATATTACCGAACTAAAATAACCCAGATGTCGATTATGAAGATCACGCGTAGAAGAAGAAAACTATTAAATCTATGGCACCTGAGAATCTCAGAAAAAGTATCAGTCATCGTTATCAGCACGAAGAAGAGGAGGAGTAGGAACAAGAGAAATAGGATTAGTTTATTCATTGAGATCTAGCTAAGAAATCCAACTTTCATAGTGAATGCCATCAACTCATTTTTCTTTCAAATAAACCTTTGTAACTTCTTTTTTTATCAAAAACAATAAATCTCTTATCTCTGCAATTGGTAGGTACTCATACATCTTTTCATTGTGTGCAAATTGCAAATCTTTTCAATTGTTTCTCTTTTGTTCTCCATCATTAAGTCAAAGAACATGCAAACATAAGTTATTTATTCCAAATCTATGTTCAATTTCTTGATTTGTAGAGAGGATAAGGAATTAGCCGAAATTTTTTATGAAAGAGGGGAGAATATTATTCAAATAGCTTATCCTAATATCTATCTGCGTGGTTTTGAAAGTGATAAGTAATATTGTGCTTTTTGTGATAGTAAATCAAGTTGTTTTTGTGTTTTCTGCAGAGGTGAAAGATATGGGGAGGTATTTGAAACTGAAATCCCAAAAATTTCTAACAGTTGATCAAATCTCAAAAGCACAATTAATAAATTTCATA
>Ga0302271_10004615_pt1 | contig 10919 bp, 4 predicted proteins | sample III_Bog_N1_1_FD_198767 | JGI IMG/M metagenome (GOLD analysis project Ga0302271, IMG submission 198767) | Peat permafrost microbial communities from Stordalen Mire near Abisko, Sweden - III_Bog_N1_1 | ecosystem: Environmental > Terrestrial > Soil > Wetlands > Peat | place: Sweden: Abisko... | reverse complement strand
AAGATAATGAAGAAGAAGGAGATAATTAAGGTAAAGATAAGGACAATAAGAAAGAAACCATACCAGAAGAGCAAGAAGACGACGAAATGAATCTAGAAAAAGAAACTAAATAACCAAAGAAACAAAAGAAAGCAACTGAAGGTGATTGGGAAGACGAGACTGATGAAGAAAAGGGATCAGGAACTCAAAAGAAACATAAGAAATATAGAATCTAACGAATTAAGATAGCCAAAGCAAAAGTGAATGAAAGAGGGGAGTTGGAATTACCAAATGGCAAAACACTTGGTCACAGATCACTCAAGCACATTTACAACTAATATTATCGACCAATTAGTAACTATTCTTCTCGTATGAAATCTATCCTTGGAGATACCTGTTTTAGAGAAAGATAACTTGTGCTAGCATCCAACAACTTCCAAGTCGTAATAATACCCTTAAAACAGAAATTGTATGTTATAATTATCATACATTTTTATCATTTTTTTGTTCTCGAAGAATCTTGTCCTCAAGTACAATGCTATGTAGAAGCACAAAGAAGAAAGGAATCTCCTCGCTACACAATTCCATAGAAATAAAATCAATTATGTCAAGTAAAAAACTAATAATTAATTTTTTTGTCTAACTCTTTCTCAGATATTTTTTTCCTAATCTAGCATCGGTCTATCTCACAACAAGCTGCAGCATCATTTTAGAGACGCTAATCCTCTTTGAGATTAATTCTGCTTTATCATAAATAATCTATTTTGTTTTTATTTTTAAAAAAGAGCTAGAGAAACAACATCTATTCTCTACTAAATTAAAGTATTTTTTAAACTTTTAAATAATCAAGACCAAGATCACTTAGTACTACTTAAGCTTAGCATAATTGACGGCATTTTTTTAGCTAAATCCCCCACTTGAATCCGTTTTTAGTCTCTAGCTGTTGTTAATTCTTGAATCACTCGAGGAATTACCCTCCAGACAGCCTTCACGTAGAATCAACAGATATAACCCTTCTCGTGCTTCAACGACAGATGCTCTTTTAACTCCAGTGAAAAGGACTTTTTTGAGAACTAATTGGGATTCGGTTTCTTCTTTGAGGTGAACTCTTTCTAAGATGACAAGCTATTTAGTGTCTTCGATGAGTGCAATGACACCTAATTATTTTTTACTGAAGATCCATTTTATTTTGGAGAATTCACCACTCATTGAAGAGTTGAGGATTTTCTGCTGCTGCTGCTAATTGTCTGATTATTGGAAACCGACAGTATTGGAAGTATCTTATTATCGAGTTATTTGTCTTGGTTTCTTTCCGAATTGAAGCTTTTCAGGAGTTAAAGTCTCACAATTATCACTCAAATTAATGAAATGATTCGTTGAGAATTAACTAATATTTGTATTAGTATTATTTGTCTGATTAATCTGTATATTATTTTAGGAAGAATTAAGTGGTTGTGATGGCTGGTAAGTAGATTGAATAGGCTGAGATATTGTGAAACTTGATGAACTTGGCTAAGATACAGAAAATGATGAGGATGATGATGATTAAGCTGGCTAGGAGGCAGAAGTTGTGGAATTATTCAGAGTTATGCCTTTTTTAGGTGCTAAGCTGAATCGTAAAGAAGAATTCTAGAACTCTTCTTATTCTTCTAAAACCTTGACTTTAGAAGATTATTTAATCTCTGAGTGTTTCGAAAAATTTGGTTTTGGCGCAGTATCTTGAAATATTTCCCAGTCTCCATCGAAGTGATCCCAACGCTCATCAAAAGCAAGCATTTTGTCTGAAAAGAATTGAAATATTGGCGTATTAGCTAGTAATAGTGTTTCATCGCCTTTGAATTGACTGCTATTCTCGTTTTTGTCTTTGCTATCTTGAGATTCTTCTTCTTCTTCTTCTGAATTGAACCCTCTTTCAAAGCTCTAGAATAATTAGGGTTCTTCGAATAGTTCTTGATTTTACAAAGAGAATCTACACTTTTTAATAGGATTTTCTTACAATTTGTATTCATTATCATCATCTGATTGATCGAATCGAGGTTTTTAATTATTTTTTTATATTTTCAAGGAACAATCTGAAGTATTATTATTATTATTATTATTATTATTATTCGTTTAAGTTCCATAGTTTGACTTAATATCTTCTCTCTGTAAGTATTCTTGCTTCACATTATTCACCATAACACTGACACTCTCCTTCACAGATTAATTTTCAAAAAACTACAAATTTCCACTGTTATTCCACGTTTATTCCTCTATTTTAGCAGTTTTAACTTATCCATCTACATTCCTTTCGATCTGTTTGAGTTTCTATTTATATTTTTCGAATGGCTTGCTTCTAGTAGCTCCTCTATCCATTAATGATCTCTCTAAAGTTTTCTACCCATCCTTTGCTTCATCCTCTGCATCCTCTAACTATGATCTTTTCTTGCTATTCAAGGAAATGAATCCGGAATCTGTTTTTGTTGCTTTGAATCTCAATAAACTTAGTTCTTCTTTGGAGAATACATATTATGCATGCATTAATCTGCATTCGTCGAGGGAGTACTCAGATGATGATGTTGTACCTAAACATGGTTTGTAAAGACATATTAATTCAGGCAGATTCAGCAGGAAAGTTTATTTACTGGTCTCCTAACTTATAAAATTATTTTATCTATTGCTATTACTAATCATGATACTTTTATTTGAAAATAATGGCCGTACTGAGGCTTTGTAGGATTGAATATTTATTGTTTGGAAAGTGAAAAGTATTTTATTATTCTTTTTTAGTTTCTCTGTTTGAGTCTTCGAATCGATTAATTCTATGTGATTGACTCAATCTGATCAGATATCCCGCGAATTATTTTGTATCTTGAAAATACATAGAAATAGAATCAGATAGAAAAATTGTGGAAATGAATTATTATTCAAGGTTGATAGAAGAATCAGAGATTCTATTTAGAAAAGGAATCAAATAAAAGTAGCTGATTTGTAAGAAATTATAATTTATTCTTAAAATTCTTTGAATTTATTGAGAAAATAAGATTATTCAGGATTAAATTTTTCTTTTTCTTTTTTCAGCATAAGTGAATAGTAGACTTTTCTGCAAAAGAGATCGTTACTTGTTCATATGGTACTCAAAAATTGATTACATATTTCATATAAAATTTTGAAAAATAAAGGAATACAATTTATGAAAACTGCTAATCAACCGATAACTAGCAATCTCTCTTTGTGTAATTCACAGATTTTTGAAAAGCTTAGAGTATTAATTATTTAAAATATTAAATGTTTCACATGTTAAAATTCAAATTGTCAATGACATTTTAAGCATTTTTTATTTTTTCTTAAATCATTAACAAGGATAAATTTCTTGTAAAATGTTCATGAATTTCGATGAATATGCAACTTTGATAAAATCTAAAGGATTAAGAGTGATGTTGTTTTTGCCTGTTTTATGATCTTTTCTAGCTCTTATCTCAAAAACCAAATATGAAAAAATTTTTAAGTGTAACAACATCTTTGAAATGTAACTACATTTGTAACTTTAATATTATTGAGACAAAAATAGTGAAAAGAGGTGATTTCTTAAATGATAATAAATTCACATGAGAATTGTTGCAGTCCAGGTTATATTTTAGTAGAAGGTTATTTTACCAAGATTAATTATTATGATTTCTTTTATTAAGAAACAATAGAGATTTTTTTATCTAATTTTTAATTCTTAGAATTGACAGATAGAAGCTAAACGCCTTTAATTCTTCGCAATAAATCAAGAAATCTCTTAAAATAATTAATTCCAGCACATAAATTGTTTTTGTCAAAAAATGAGCAGCGGGAATGAGTTATTCTAAAGCAGCAGCTATTTCAAGCTAGACAGAGCATTTTTCATCCGTATGCTTGATCTCGAGAAGAGCTTCCATGATAGGAGTATTTAAATTAAACAGATCAGTGAATTAGTAGGATAATATGCTCGCTGTGTCGAATATTATGATTCCATCAAAGATTCCTCCAAATATTATTATATCGATAAAATTCAGTATGTCATCAGTCGAAAAGAGTCCCTCGAGTAAATCTTCAGGGATCAGCAGCCACCAGGTATGCAATCAGGAAGTCAAAATGACTCCAAACTACCAAAAGATCTCACCATATCAGATTTCGTTATTGACTTCAACTTCAATCAGCAAGACAACATGAATCCAGGTAAAGAGAGAGAGAGAGAGAGGAATATTTTAAATAAGGAAACCTAAAACAATATTTGTTGTTTCTTCTTCTTTTTTCCTTTAGGAGAAATGAAAATCAGTGGTATTAAATGTAGTGTTTTTGGAGGGAATCCTGTAAAACCATCTTAACCTAAGAAAGAAACAATTATTGAGGAAGACGAAGACCATCTGCCAATTATGAGAGACAGCGTAAAAAGGAGGAAAAACTAAAATGAATATAAAATGAATGTAGCCATCTATGGAATGGGAGATGGTAATGGAAAGGAAGCCAAGACAATAGTCAACGAGACCTAGAAGTAATTTGAAAAGAACGATCAGATTGTCAAGGAAGATATAAGTAGCTAAGAGAGAGCTATGATGGAGAGAATAGCTAAGAAGAAGGCTAAGTTGAATTAGCTAAAGAAGAAAGCATTGCTGCGAGCGAATAGTTTTGATTAAGAGGAATTGAGTGTGGCTACAAAAGAAGAGAAAGAAAATGAAGAAAAATAACAGGATCATGAAGAGAAATAGGGAGAATTAAAGCAATAGACTTTAAAAGTTGTTGAGGAGAATGCATTTGGAAGGATTAGTATTGCAGTTAATCATAATGAGGATGAAAATAATTCAGAAAAAGGAGAATAATAAGCTTAAGAAGAGGAAAAACTACAGAAACAGTAACAGAAGAAAAAGGAATAAATCTCTGATTTGAAAGAGACATTTGATGCGGAGTACAATAAGTTGTTTACTTCGATTAATCAACTCAACAAATCGTAATCAATCAAGCAATCAAGGTAGCTCTAACACTAGCATAAAGATGAACAATAAAACAAGCCCATGGAGATTATTGCTGAGTCTAGAGATACGTTAACTTAAAGCTCAGTTGCAAATGATTTACAATCCAAATAATCATAATAGCTAGCGCAAACAGAAGAAGATCTCTAGACTTTAATTTCAGGTAGAATCACACTTGGAAATCCATATGAAGAAGATGATGACGATGATGATTAATGAATAAAAGGAGGGAACAATTCTTTGGAATTATTTGCATCCATCATCCATGGATTGAGCATGTTGTTGTTTTTAGAGAAGTAAAAATAAAAATGAAAAAAGTGAAAAATGTACCTCTTTTTGTTTCTAAATAATAATTGTATTGTTTCATTGGCACTATCATAGAAATATCTCAAATCTTCGAATCCTTTGACTCAAATATTGTTTTGCTCGCATTGAGAGCCTCGAAACTAATTATTAAAAGGCAAGTATTTTACTAAGACATTTGATTTTCTTCTGCATTTTTAATTAATTGTCTTGCACAAACAGAAAAGTACTAAATCTTTGAATAAAAATTAAAAGATCAAAAGAGAGAGAAAGAGAGAGAATGCGTATCTGTCTAATTTGATAGACTACCTAAATTGAAAGGGTTATTTGAAGAGTGGGAGAGACTTGAAGGAAGGGGGATGAATTTTCCTTGAGAGAGAGAATAAAAGACACAAGAAATAAAAAAATAAAATAATACAAAGAAAAAAGAAAGAAAAACAGAGAGAGAGATGATTCACTGTGTCCGCAGCCTGCGATCGGCAACTACCCTCTAAACCAAGCTCGCCTTCGAAATGGGTGGCAGCAAGAGAAAGAAAACCCCTTCCGATTTGGAATCTTACGATGTTGTCTACGTCGGAGCAAACCTTGGTGGTATCTGCAGGTAACGTTTTCTAACAATCTGAACAACACCTACTCCATTTAATCACCTCAATTTCAAAAAAAAGAAGCAACAATTAAATCTGTCTAAGAATGCTGAGCTTTTGATTTAGGATAAAAGATGAAATAGTTTGTTATGTGAATTGATGAATTTATTTCCTATAATAATATTTGGTTCTTTTTGATTTTAATCGCAGTGCCCACGTTGACAAGGCTGCCCATGGACATCTGAAATAATTCGTTGTGTTCGATCAACCATTAAATCAGATTTACTCTGTCAGAGTACCTTATGAGCAACAAAGAGTCAAGAAGAGTGACTATCTCAGATTCTCCAAGCTCTCAATTAACTAGTAAAATACATAAAAAATATTTGGCTTTGATGATCGAATTAACAATTGCTTTATTTGCCAATAGGTTCACTCCCTCTGAGTTGAGTGGTGTCAAGCAATTGTTGCCTGCAGAGAATGCACTGATCCTAAACAATGGCAGAAGAATCGGATATAAGCAACTCGTTTTGGCTACTGGTATCAAGCACGATTTTACTCAAATTAAAGGATTCTATGAAGCCCTTGAAGATCCTGAACACCCCGTGTATGCCAGCAAGGGTAAAAAAATATAATATGAAATTTAACACATAAAATAAGGAAAAAACACACCACTTTTAAGGAAAAAACATCTTATTTAAAATTTAGTTTTCTCATTAATATTATTAATCACACCTATCCTTTTTGCTCTTTCTAAAAGACCCTGATAGCTGGAGAGCTGGTGTGCATAAGTATGCTAAGTACATCACTAACTTCAAGCACGGAAATGGTTTCTTCTGCATTCCTCCTTATCCTTATGCAGGTGAAGTCGAGTGTTTCAACTTCTTCGTCTCCAATGAAGTCTGGAGTTGGGCTTAGTCCAATGGTGCTCTCTCACCTTTACATAAATTCACTATCGTCAACGCTAACGAAAAATTCGTTCACTACTGCGATTCAGCTGATGCTTTGATCAAGGAGAAGTGTGCTGAAAGAGGAATTAACGTTGAGTATAACACCAAGCTCGTTGAGATCTCTCAAGATAAACAAAAAGCTACTTTCGTCAACACTAAAACAGGCGAGCAAAGTGTTAGAGATTATCACAACTTGTACTCCATTGTTCCCGGCAAAAAACAAGATTTCCTCGAACAAGCTGGTTTGACTAACCCCAACGGACTCTTGAACGTTGACCACTAGACCCTCCAACATAAGAAATACCCCAATATCTTCGGACTCGGTGATTGCGCTGATCTTCCTACTACCAAGACTTTCTGGGCTGGTTGGTATTAGCTTGCAGTTGTCAGAAACAACGTGATTAAGAACATCGAGCACAAGACACTCAATGCCTAGTATGATGGATTCTCTAAGGTTCCCTTGTTCACTGGTAACGAATCGATTACTTATCTTGCACACACTTATGGTGGAGTCGGTAACTGGCAACATCTCAAGCATCACAATGGAGTAAATTACTTTTTAAACTTTAATCGAAATGTTTTACAAACTCCTTGCCTTCTTTTTTCTAATTCTTTATTTTACAATAATTTAGGGTCTTATTTCCGGTTTCAGATATGGCTAATGGGCTAACGGAATTGCCAAGAAATTCCTCGATTTCTATCTTTCCAAGAACTTCGGACCACCCTACCACAAGATGCTCAAGACCTTCCCAGAGCTACCCGGATCGTAAGTCCTTTAGTTTTGATTCTTTATCCTTTTATAATTACTAAACTCAATTTACTTTTTTCTTCAGTCCAGAGGCTTCTCAAGATAATGGTATCTTATCTAAGATTCTCCCTTCAAAGGCTTCTCATTGAGTCTATTAGCAATTACTTCATCTTTTGCATGTTGTTTTAATAATAATTACATACCAAAGCAAAAAAAAAATTACAGAGATTAAATTAATCGAAATAGATCCTTTTAGGATTGTTAATTATTCTTTCTAAAAATTTCGATGAAAAATACAATATTATTAAACGAACATCATTAATTTTTATTTCAGTCAAAATACTAGCGCTTGGGAGAGTAAAACACACATATTTACATACAGAAAAGTAAGACATTAGTTTATTGTACTTATTAAATGTTATTGTATTAGTAAGGATAAGTAAAAAGTTCATTATAAAATATTTGTTTATTGTTTATTTGAATCCAATCCAAATTTAGTTAGTGAGTTGGTAAGTTTGGTTGTTTTCTATTTCTTTCAGCAGAACGTGTTTTTAATAGTGCTTTCCATAGTAATCGTTTACGCAGAATGTTTTGATGGAGTCCTTATCTACTGAGGAGGTAAGATTATTTTTAATGGAAATTGAATGGGTGGATGTTTTAAATCGATGAAAGAAGAATGAAAGTGGTTCCTTATTAGGAAAACTTCTAAAGGATTAGTTAAGTCTCTGCTAAAATCAAACTAATTATGAGCCATATCTCTAGGAAGGATCAATTCACAAGGTCCTGCACAGTTTTCTAATAAAAGAGGAAATATAAAGAAACGAAAAATAATGTAAAAATTTTAAAATTAGATATGAAATGAAGGTATTTTTAAACAAATTATTAAATGTTTTGATATGCTTCTTACAATGTAGGATCTAAGCGTGATTCTTTGGTATTATGGTGTCTTTTTGCCCGTGAGTAATAAACGTTGGACATGTAACATTTTGAATCCTCTTTGCATTATTGAATCTGTCTGCAACAAATTAAGCAGCAAACGAGCCAGCTCTATCTCGAATCAAATCTTTTATCGATGTAAACGGAGAGATTAGCACTAGCGCTCCTATTTTCCTTTTGCTTGCTAGGTATGTAGCTGCACCCGTTCCCATGCTACGTCCAACAACAAGAATATTCTGATAATTGACTTTTGCTTCACGGATGAGAAAATCAAACACTTTCAAGCTATCCTTCTCGATTGTTTAAGCATCACACACTCCTGTGTAATGACTGTAACCAGGATACTCCACAGCAAGCACAGGCATCTTGCAAAAGGAAAAAACAAATATTTTGAAAAAGAGAAAAATAAAATAATTTGTTTTACAGAAAAAGACCTGCTCATATGGCCAACTAATTGCTCACTGGTTATGATGTCCTCTGCATTTGAATGAAAATATAATATAATGTGCCTGGCTTGTAAGTCTGGACCCAGTGTTAAACGTCCTACGATATGAGTTTCACTGTTGAATTATGAAGGAAGTTCTTCGTTTTTTTCACGTATGTCATATTCTACTTTTTTTAAGTCTTTTTATGGAAAGGAATCTGAAAGATTCTTCTCTTTGTCGTTGTTGTTGATCTTTGGCTTATTATATGACAGTCCATCGTTATCAAAAATATTACTTTTATTAGAATCACTATCTTCCTCAGGTAATCTCGTGCGTTCTTCACCAGACAGTGAAGCTTTGCCAAGCAGGGAATTATTGCTACTACTGTTACTGATACTCTTGCTTTGAAGGTAAGCTTAACTCACGAATAACTACTGTGTTCTAGTGAAAGAATGACTTCCTATTGAGAGAGGTGTGTTAACTGCTGAATATGCAGTAACTGGTGAGTTTGTGGCAGAAACTGAATAGAATTACTTAGTTTTAGCCTGCTAAGTGAACGAATTAACTTTTGAAAATGAAGGAGACAAATAATTGCTCATTTTGTTGGCATTATTCCTCATGTGATCTTCATCTGCTAACGAAAAATCTGTAGATAATACAAGCCCAGGACATTCCAGTCTCTTTCGGTTAGATGCCATCACAATATCCTCGAAACCTTCATCTTCAGGACACTATCCATCACCCTCGTAGAATTGCCTGAGAAGTTTTGTTGGCTACAAGCTTTTCCCGAATTATTTGGAGAACTACTAAACAGTTTCTTTTCTAGCTCTTAAGTTTCTTTCTTCTTTGCTGTGACGAGGTATCCAGACAACACCATCCTTTCAAGTCAAAAGGAGACAAAAATAGTTTGAAATAGTTAGCAAAATATATTTTTTAGAGATTTTTTTACTCAAAAAATATGAGAATTTTTTTGCTTTTGTGAAAGAAAAAAGTATGTGTTTTCTATGGCTTACTATGTTTGCTCGCAATTTCTCAGCGGAATGAGAAGGAGCTGGAAAAAACAACTTGTTGAACTCCATATGATGATCGGTTGGCTTCTCTAAGCTAGGATAAAAATCCACTAGATTTTACACAAATAAAACGCGAACTTTTTAATGATACTTTTGGGGTTATTTTTAGGGAGATTTTATGAAGAGACTGTGTGTCCCAAAAGGAAAATATTAGAAAAAGCGTTTGGTTAATTAATCTGAATCTATTAGCAAATCACTAATTTTAGAGTGATTATTCTTTTTTGAAAGGATGCGTTATGCATCATTTAAATTAAAAAGAGAAAGTGGGTTGCCATGGAATTTCTTTCAAATGAGCAATCTTTTTTTTGCTATTGTTTAAGTAAAATAAATGAAACAAAATAAAAAAGAAATTAGCCAATTTCATTTAGATTAATCTCACTTTTATTTCTCTCTTGTTTTTCTATTCAATTCTCACTTGCGGAGTTGTAGTTTTGTAATTAAAATGTCTTTCGCAATTAGAAGAATTAGCGCTCATTATTTCTCAAGGCAAGTGAATAAAAATAATGCCAAAAAGAACAAAAAACTAAATTGCTTATTTGCTGCAATAGTTGTGTGTTCCAAAAATTAATTTTATTAACGAAAATAAGCTTTGAAAAGAAAAAAGTAATATTTGTTTTGACAGACTTAGATGCGAACACAAATATATATTTCTCAACAGTTTTTTGATTGGGATTAGAGAGAGAGAGAGGGATAACTTATTACTGATTTCTAAAGCTGTGTCTTCTACCTTTTTTGCTGAACTGTCTAATTTCTCCTTGAGTATCCTTAAAGCTGATTCTGTGGATATGGTGTCTATTGGGAAAGTTGAAGTAAAATTAAACTTGTGGTTGTTCAATTCTTTCTGAAGCTTCCAACGATCATAGCGTGATCTCTGGAATAAGGCTCGAGAGTAAGTTATTGTTCTGGCTTGAGTCCTTCTTCTCTAAGTTTCTGTACTTCAGCTTCGAAGACGAC
>Ga0302271_10004613_pt1 | contig 10922 bp, 3 predicted proteins | sample III_Bog_N1_1_FD_198767 | JGI IMG/M metagenome (GOLD analysis project Ga0302271, IMG submission 198767) | Peat permafrost microbial communities from Stordalen Mire near Abisko, Sweden - III_Bog_N1_1 | ecosystem: Environmental > Terrestrial > Soil > Wetlands > Peat | place: Sweden: Abisko... | reverse complement strand
ATCTCAATAGATTTATCAATTACTTGCCAAGGCAACAAGCCCAGTAGAAAACAGTTCTTTGCATGCATTCTTCATGTTCGATATTGACTTTTTTCTCTTCAATTAAGAACCGAATGACATCAATATTTTCACCACGAATTGCATAGAAAAGAGGTGTCATCAATTCTGCATCGAGAGACTCCCAGTTGCAAGAATAAGAGTCTAACAACCTTATCATTTCCATCTATCCAACATCACAAGCAGTGTGTGCAGGCTTATATCCTTCCTTGCCTTCAATCTTCAAAGTCATGAACAAAAATAATCAATAAATGTAACTTCAAAAATATCTTCAAAACTTATCTTACTGATTCAATATCTGCTCCATCTTCAAGCATTTCTTTAACAGCAGCGATTTACCCATCTCTCACAGCCTAGATGAGAGCATTATTACACTTTTTCTGTATTGTTTCTTTGTCAATATCTTTTTAGTGTTTCTTAGAAATAATAGCCTAACTGAAACCTTGCTGCACTTTATCTCCAAAATCCTTCCTGTTTTTTGAAAACTTTAGTTAGACAAATACAGAAGAATTGTCTAAAATATCAATATTTTACCTAAATGAATCAAAGAATGAATGAATCTTCCATGTTCTCTCTTTTTTTCTTCCTGATTTGATTTCTTTGAAGAGTCTCGGCCATATTTTGCATTTCCCAAGTGCCACGAACAAAAAGAAATGAAGTATATTGTATCCTTTCAATTTATCTTCAACCATATGCTTATGAATGTTGTTTAACTCACTATTCTCTGAAAATTTCATCTCTAACACATTCTAATCAATAAGTTCATCAATTTAGACAATCACTTTGTATGATTCATCTTTCAATTTGAGCAAATCCTGACTAGCTGCGACAATCGTTTTGTTTTAATCTAAAGTCAAAATGATAGAATGAAGATGCTAGTGAACTTCGTTTGTTTTGTCTCCAAGACTTTGAATATAAAGCTCAAAGAGAGTTTCTGGTAGTTTTAGAGTAGAAGACTCAAAAAACTCAAGAATTTTGGAACCAAACAACTCAAGTACAAGCTATGATTCCCAGGGGATAACTGTAGTGTCCATAGATTCAGCTGAATTTTTCTTTTTCTTATTTTTATGTCTTTTTCTCCTAGAAACTAAGAATTTTTTTGGAAATTAATTGAAACATGCAAGCAAATAAATTAATTTATGAACTATTATCAGTGGCTAATATCCTCTACCAACTATTTTGGTAGAATTCACAAGTCAATATTTTTTTAATATTGTTTTCAATCCAAAATATGAATACTTAAATAATTACTTTAAGGCTATTAATTAATTATACATTGAACCTATTGGTTCTGCAATTTATCTAAAAAATCCCGCGAAGTTTAAGACAAACAGAAGCATTTTTTAATTATGTGATTTTAATTTTGTGAAAGAAAATTTGAAAAATAATCTTCATCAAAATGGAAAATTAGGGTGATTCTTTTTTAAGTTCATTAGTTCAAACAAAACAAATCAAGAAACCTCTTCATTTTGGTGCACTCATATCTATTGTCCTTCCAGATAAAGAAAAGAAATACCTCTACTCGGATGGGTTTATCAAAGGAAAAATGAAAGCTTCCTCATTCAAATAAGGATCTGTAATTTAACTAAATATTTACATTTTTTTCATTTATTTTCCTGATCACAATATAATGTTTGTAGACCGACTTTTTAGCGAGTTTGTTCTTAGTTGTTCCGAAATACGATACGAAAATGCAAAAAACAGTCTTGAATAAGATCAACGTTAGCAAATAAGAAAATTCTTAAGCTGAACTCAATCAGCGACAAGATCAATCAGATTTTGACCAGTTAGTTTAAGAAATCGAAAGTAATGATCTTGTCTTAGTGAAAAATAAGGGGAAACCAATTTCTTATGGTGAAGAATTCCAGCTTCTTCATTTCAGGTAGATAATTACATTTCATGTTGATAATTTTACTCTAAAAATAAGAAATTATCTTATGATTTTATTAATATGAAATATGTTTTAGATCTCGAAAATACCTATCATTCTATTAGGACAATCATGCTATTGAATTTCAAAACAACTATATTCTTGGTCTCTAAGAACGTCCAAATGAAGATTCCACATTCAAAATAGGAGCGGCTTTTAAGCATCAATTGGATTCAACAAAATTAGTTAAATTCGAAGATTTAGTACACATTAGTTGTACTCCTGATCGGGAAGCTTTCATTTACTATCTAACATAAACAATCAAAGAAGAGAAAGAAAGATGGAATATTAGGAACTCGAATGATATGCACTCCAGCTAAGATCTACTTAAACCATCTAACCCTCTGATTTCAGAAAGTTAAAGTGAGGAGAATGCTTCTGAAGATTAAAAATACTAATTCTATGTAGGCTACGACAAAAAGTGCTATTTTAAGTAAAATATTTAAATTAAAGTCTTTGAACTTCAAATATTATTTTTTTTTTAGTTTTCCTGCAAAAATGATAAAACTAATTGATTTTCCTAATGTTTTATCCCAATAGACTTTAGTTTTATTGTGACTTAGAGCTAGAAACTGGATTAATAAACTATGGTGATATCTTAAATATTAGCAGCTTTGAAAATGGGACTCTCTTGTAATGCTTAGAATAAGTGAAATCTGAACAATACAATCAAAGATAATCGAAGACTATCAGAGAAATATCTCAACTTATTACGCTAAAAGAAGGGGATATGTAAAATGGAAATGATTTAGTTGCGGAAGATTAAAACAATGGGATCATGTTCTTTTAAGATCCAAGTAGCTCAGACTTTGATACTTCTCTATGTAATGAAAATTACTTTTTTCATATTTTTATTTGTATTTTATTTTTATTTTTCGTAATAATTTAACATGCAGCAATGTGGAAGATAGAAGCCAAATAAATAAATCAAGGAGGTAGTATTGAAGAAGGTGAACCAATTCGCTTAAAGAATATCAAGAGTGGAATGTATCTGCTTGTAAAGATGAGAGAAGACCCAGTAATCGAGAAAACAAGAAATTTCGCTGAAATGAAGCGCTAACAGAAAAAAGCTAATCAAGCTAAGAAAGAAGAATTACCGAAATATATCATTTATCTCGTAAACAAAAAGGGATTTTTGAAGATCAAAAAAGTTTACCTAAACAAAAATGTTTGTCTAAAAAAAACAGGTTCAGCAGATATTGTCTTCAGGGAAATCAGGCGATAACAAAGGAATTTAAAATGATAATGACAAATAGTTTTATGAAGCCTCTCAAATGAACCTGTTTAATCGTTCTGTGGCGTTGAGTAAAAGTTTTATGAACAACACGTAGGAGGAAGTTAAGGAAGTTCCAGACATAGCTTATGATGAACAGGATACTCTGTTTATTCTTGAAAAGATTACTAGCGGTTAGTCTGCACCAAAAGAAGAAAATAATATTTCGCTTTTAAAATATGAGGAATTCTTTAGAATCAAGCATGTCAAGACATAAGCATATCTCTCAGAACATATAAAAATCGAAAAAAGCAGATAAGATATGGGAACAGCTAGCACTCTCATAAGACAAAAGTACTTTTCAGTTGTAATAATATCACAAAAAGCATTGGTTTTTAGCATTAATTAAACTATGAAAATTTCAGATTATTCTATTAATTCTGAATTTTATCTGTTTCTGTTATTTGATCAGGAAATGAAGGTCTCTGTGGAGAAAAGAGAAGTGTTTAAATTCTACAAAAGTTCTTTTCAAGATGTCTTTGAGACTACTCTTTTACTAAGTTCTTAGCCGATGATCCATAAGCGCACTCAAGATTTGTAGAGACTAGCAGATTAAATACAAATGAGATTACAATTCTCTTAGAAAATCCAACAAAGGTAATTGAAAGTTAGATTGAATGAATTACATTATTTTTCTGTTTCAATATGCTTTTATCAAGAGATGAAGTGGACACATTTTATGAAAATATGATTAAGAAAGTCAGGGGGCTCAATCGATGCTTGGAAGTTCTTGAAGACTTCTGCTATGATGAAAATGAGAGAATGCAAAATTTAAAACTTGACACGCTAAATCTAGAGATTGGATTAGTAAATGTTCGCAGGTAAAAACTCCTAAGAGAATATGGCTTGATTGCAGATTGTGCACGCATATTGAAAGTCATCGATAGCAGATTTTTATCTGATCATAAAGTAAACAAGATAATAATTTAACAATAAATTCTTGTAAATTTTTTAAGAAAATCGCTAAAATGTTTGGATTGATTCGTTTAAGGAAAGCAAAGAGAAAGTGTTTTACGCCACCATCTAGAAGACTTTACAGTACATTTATAGCTTCTTTAAAAAGGCTTCTAATAAAAACACAGAAAATCAAGCAGAATGTGCAAAGTTTTTCCCAATTATCGTAACTCACATTGGTGAGGATGTAGGAGCAGAAAAATGTATCCGTTCAATGCTAGCTGAGAATTTTAAGTTACTCTAATCTGTGGATTAACCGCTAAACATTCGAAAATGCTTTGAAGGTGATGAAAAAGAAGGTGAACGAACTCTCATAAGGATTCGAAAAATTGTTGAAATTTTAACTTCTAAATCGAAGTATTAAGTCTAGACTAATTTCTATGGAAGCAGCAGTATCAGTCCGCTGATGCAGCCTAAGAGAAATCAAAATGTAGAAAATAGCTAGACTCTATCGATGTATTTTCTGAACGATTTTTCGAAGAATAAAAAAAATTAATTTGAGAAAGAAGAAATACTTCATTTCTTCAATAGCATTTCTAAATTCAACTCAACAGGCATGACATATAACTAATCGGAAATTTCCAAGGCGATATTCTCCAATGCGCCTCAAAATACTAAGTTTGAAAAGTAATTTTATTTAGTTTATAATTTGGATTTTATCTGGAAATAATAAACTCTTATTTTGTTGTTGTTGAATAAGGGATAAAAAAGCTAGTTCGAAAGTAGGGTAAAAACTGTATGAAGTGAAGACTGATCGATAAAGTAAATATCTTTTTGGATAATTATTTTAGGAAAATTACAATTATTTTTTTAAAAATAACAGAAAAGCTGTATATAAATCTTGATGACAATACTGATCTTGAATTGAAGGATTTGTTGGATAACATATTAAATAAGGATTCAGATGACAGCTTTAATTCCAAAGAATCATAAAATATCAACAGTAATAGTAATAGGAAAACTTCTTAAATCGTAACGAAGAGTCAGAAAAAGAAATTCCGCTTATTCCTCCAACTTCAATTCAAACTCTACTCGAATTTATGTCTCGGACGAAACTATGAGTGCATTCAAAGCATTGAATAAATTTTCCCTTATTAAGGTAAGCAGATTATTCATCCTAATTCTACAAACAAATATTTCCTTTTTTCATAAGTCAAAATCTGTTATTTTTAATTTTGATAATGCTATTTTTTTCTTTCATTTAGTGCTAGAGAATTATGTTGACATATTAACTAAACCTAAAGACTGGAAAGAAGATAATAATTACGATGATATTGCAGCATCATTGTACACAATAATATATTCTTGCTATCTTGATAGAAAACCATTGCAGGAAGAAAAAGTGCCAAAATTAATTTACATCTTAGATGGGATAAACTCAAGTAAATAAATCATAGCTGCGAACTAAAAGGAAAGTCCACATATTCCTGAAGAAATCTACAGAGTTAATAAGGAAGCAGAAAAATCAAATGATTAACGCAATTACAGTTATTAGAATAATGACAATCTTGTAGATTAAAGGTAGCATGATTCTCCTGAGCCGTTACTGCAGAATGAAGAAGAATTGTAGAAAAGCAACTACAGCAGTTTTGGAGGCAACAATGATTTAGCTTTCAACAATAACATGAATTATATTGAATCCACGTAACAGCCATTCTTCGGGAATAATGAGAGAACAATAGGAGAAGATTATAATAATTCGTCTGGGATAATTTCCAATGTATAAATTAATAAGATTTTAGATAAAGCCATACAGTTTTTGAAGGAATTACTAATTTGTAAGTAAACTGTTAACTTTGCTGATGAAAAAGAAGATGAACCTCAAGATAAACACTCAAAAGATGATAAATAAGATACCAAAGAGAAAATCAGAAGCAGTGAAAACTTGATTGTGAAGGTAGCGAGAATAATTAAAAAAATCTACGCATTTGGTTAGATTAACGATAAAGGCAAGATAGAATCGATCTTTTGTTCACTTATGAACTTATTTGAAGATTCTCTGGCAGCTTATGATCAAATGAACTCGAATATCTTTTAGCAGAATTATATTCCTAAAACTGGGGGGAAAGAGATTGTTCCTCCGAATTTCGACCAGCCTGAATCAACAATTGCAGAACAATAAAAGACTGATAAGATTCAGAAGATAATCAAAACAATTCCTAAGATTCAAGATGAAATTCTTATTTTCTAACCGCAGATCAAAACGTTAAATAACTTCAATGTAATTTCAGATTATATTATACAATTAAATTACTTACTTTAAAACATTAAATATAAGGCATTTTATCATCATATAACTTACTAGTTTCATTGATTAATTTGCTGATGTTGTTTGTTTTTTACTTGATTTTTCAGTTTTTACTCGACTAATAGATCTCAAAGAACATTTCTAAAGAATAAATTAAATATTCAATATAAATTAAATAAACAGTTGTCTAAATCTTCAAGTAATACATCGAGAAAAGAAAGGAAAACTACCTTGGTAGTATCATCCATTTCATTAACAAAATATCCACACAGTAAACAAACAAAAATCACTTTTTTTCATTACAAAACATTTTTATTATTTCTCTAAAGAGTGATGAATTCTGATGAATAAAAAATAGAAGATCTAATAGAAAGAGAAATCATTAACCTTATGCCATCTCCTGGTCTCCCAGAAGAACATTTTAAATATATTGAGGAACAAAAAAATAATCTCTTAGATGTTGCTGGATTTGCAGCAGGTAAAGCAGCTGGATTAGCTGCAGGATTAGCGGCTGGATTGACAGGTGGAATATTAAAAAAGGTGAAGTAAACGATTATGAAATAAGAAGAAAAAGAAAAGAATATTTTAGCAGACGATGAACTTCCTTCTGTTAAGAGTTTAGATTATTATCTTTCTTAGGATGACAGCAAAAAAGATCCTGATAAAAAAGACTAAGAAGTCAAAGGTCCGCAGAAATTAATCTGGAAAGTAAAAAAACAAACAAACAAACAAACAAACAAAAACAGAATGTCATTTTATTATTGATTTCTTTTTTTCATATAGTTATTAAACTAGTTTCTGAATTCGACAGACTATTCGCTGAATTGTTAGATTCTTAATTTACTCTTTTAAAACTTCTCGTAATGTCGACATCTTGTGCGAGCAGTGAAATAATGCTAAATTATCTTCACGAATACTGACAGCTAAGAAAGTTTAATTTCAACTTTTCTTCAATAAAGATTGAAAGAATTCAATTTGTTGTGTGAAGAAAGCGAAACATGGTTTAGTAGTGAAAAAAATGATTCAAATGGAATGTAGCAAGTCTCTGTAAAGTTAGAAGCACTTAATATTTTGTTTTTCTCCACGAATTTCAAGAAATATCAAGAAGGTAAAAAAAATAAAGATAAAGATTGTTTTACAATCATTTAACCTTTCAATCCATGCTGACTTGCTCTTTGGCTTTTGTAGGTAGAAACATTAATTTTGAAGTTGATCAAGATCCAAAGAAAATTCTCATGGGAAGATAATTTATGATGCGTAATCTTGACGCCCATTTCTCCATAATCATGCTGATAAAAGATACAATTAAGATTCTTAAATCATTTAAGAATTATGAGGAAGATAGCATTTAGTAATCGATCTACATAAAGAGCTTTAATTTCTTGCGCTATTTCTGCATGGGCGGAAATAAATTGAACAAAAAGCTGCTGTATAACTAAATCGAATTTTTTATTGAACTCTTGAATTATTTAGAATTAGGGTAAACTGATTTAATAGTAGAGATATATAAAGACAGTTACAAGGCTATCACTGAAGTTAGTGATAAAATGATTATCACAGTACTTAGTAAAATTATCGGAAACGACGATTCCTCACTTCGAAAAAATGATTAAATTTGCAGTGGACACTTACCTAAATATATTGAGTTCTTCTTACAAATATGCTTATTCAAAAAAGTGCCGATATAAAGTAATATCTAAAAAATAATATCAGCACTGCAAGATATTTCAAATCTTGAAAAGTTTCTCTTCATGACCTAAGAATGTAAGAAAATCAATGCACATAATTGTTTTAACTTTATTTAATTATTGAATTAACTTTTTTTGGTGCTTTTTGTTGTTGATGGTTTTCTCTTAGATGTATAAGTTTCTCGAGATCAATAGGAAACAAGGTTTGTGTTTGATTTCTCTGGTGTAGGTTAAGCTCATTATTCGAAATATGGAAATTCAAGTATCCCTATTCTTTACCACACTTAAGTGTTTGAATTGATACTTTTACTTCTTGAAAGTTCAGACTAAGGAGCTAGGTTCTTGATATAAAAGCTCAAATAGATATTACCTCTTTCATACCTTATGGAAATATTATCATCTGAAGGGGATGTTTTTTGCAGTTCTGAATTTTTCGCTGTAAGATATTATTATTCTTCCCCTCTAATTAATCTTTATTTTCTTGGTAAAATCTTCTCTTTTTTTCTCATTATTCTTTTTTTTTTGTTATGAAATGGAAAACTTAGTTTATCTGCAACACTCAGCTCAAGCGATATCTTTTCAAATTATTTAGTATCTTCTACTGCAACCAAGAAGGTTTAGGAGAAGTTCATTCCTGTATTAGAGATATGGATGCATTAACAAATTTACTTTACATTGAATTATGGAAGATTTCCTCCTGGATTGACAGGATATCCAACAGCAGTGAGGGAACCAAAAAGTTTTTTGAGGTATTTATTATTATTTATTTTTTTTGGTTTATTTAATTTTGATTTATTTTTGCTTGAAGAATGAAAAGTCTAATGGGAAGAGAATTTCTAATATCCTTTCAGTTATCGAAATCAATTAAAACAATTCAAACCCTAGCTTTTAACAATTTCAACCAAGCTAAAGAGTTATTGACGAAAAGAAACGAATGGAGTATCTTTTGAAGGAAGAAAAATTCTAAATACTTGCTCCATTACTTGTAAAAGAATACCCATTTTTAAAGTAAAACACCAGAGGGAAACTACCCTTTGATTCTTAAGAAGGATCGGAGGTAGATGTTTAATACTTTAATCATTTATTGGGAGAAGTCTGGCCAGTTCTTTCATATTTCTTCAATTAAGTAGACGAATTTAAGTAAATGAAGGATCAAGGAAATTTCATTAACAGTTAAGACTTTGAATATATGAAAGGCGAATACGGATAGAGAAATGATGAGATTTTTGAGAAAAAACTGGCTTTATTCTAATAATTAAGAGCTTCTTTCATTGAGAGTGTTCGAAAATTACTATTGAGTTTTAGGGATTAACTAAAAAGCACTGGCAATTAGGTATTAAAGTAAATATAAGAAAAAGTATTGATATTCGAAGAAATTGCAGCTGATATTAATAAGAGTCTAATGAGTAGCGCATATTAGTTAGATATTTGTACACTTTTTTACGTGATTAAACCATTGGATTTGCTTCTGATCAACTACCAGAATTAAATCAGTTCTAATGACGTAGAAACAATTGTGAATCTGCCTCTTCAAAATATTCTCTCAGCTGTATGCAATTTATCAATAACATCAATTATTCTCTTATTTTTAAAGTTTTGTTATGTTGTTTTTTGAATAGAAAAATAAAAATAACCCATTCACCAGAAAATGCATCTTAAATTTTCTGATAAACAACAAAGTCAAAGAAAAAATCGAAGAAGAGAGGAAATTATTCATTTATGCTGTCTAGTCGATTGGGAATATTACGAAAATAAATGACTAAGTATCGGTGGAAGCTGTTATTTAAAAGATTATTTAGTACATACCATAGTGTTTCCAAGAATTTATCAAAACGAAAAATAAAGAAGAACACAGTACTTTAATTGAAATTCTGAGGTAGATGGCTTTGTTTTAGAAAACTGATTGGAAAACTCTTTGTTTTTGTTGACTAACTTATTCTGTTTGATTATTTAGATTTTTGAACGATTTCTTGGAATATTCCAAGGAAAATGAAGAAGAAATGGATGATGAATGGGAGAAGAATAAGTCATACAATTTCAACGACGAAGATGAAGAAACTAGATAGTTAAAGAAAGAGCAAGCGGAGATACTAGGTATTGCTCAAGAAAGAGATAAAAAGAATGATGCCATGAATACAAAAAATTAGAATGATTTCACTAAGTTAAAGCAATAAAATATGATGGCTAAGTTAAATCTACCATATACGCTCTTAACCACACTTTGCTAAGATTCTGAAGAAATAGACTTTTTTACAAATCATCTTTGCAGAAAAATACTAAATTCAATTGTTGTACTGTTAATTTAGCTTCTTGAAGGTGGAAATACATTAGTTTAGAATCAATTCTATGATTTCTTCCTGAAAGAAGATTTATCGGAGAGATTTTTCGCAATCATACACAAATTTCTAACATCTTAAGTCACGCATAGTTCTCATAAAAATACGACTATTTTTGATCAAGTTGAATATGAATTAGATCATATTGATCTTGTCTATAGGTCTAAAGATAAGGTAATTAATCAAATTGGATTTTCTTTTCTTTTTTGCAATAGTTTTAAATGAAATATAATTTACTGTTATTTTGGCAACAGTTCGTTGATTTGATCGAGATCTTAAGATTACTTTAGTTGCTCTGTGAAAATCATAATTCTAATTTGTAGAATTATCTTAGACATTAAACGAATTCTAGGAATAATTATAATATTATTTAAGATATCATTGGTACTATGGAGTCTTAGATTTTAGTTACAAACAAAGAAAAGTAAAGAGTTAT
>Ga0302271_10004612_pt1 | contig 10923 bp, 7 predicted proteins | sample III_Bog_N1_1_FD_198767 | JGI IMG/M metagenome (GOLD analysis project Ga0302271, IMG submission 198767) | Peat permafrost microbial communities from Stordalen Mire near Abisko, Sweden - III_Bog_N1_1 | ecosystem: Environmental > Terrestrial > Soil > Wetlands > Peat | place: Sweden: Abisko... | reverse complement strand
ATTAACGGGCAATCAATCCATTTCAGACCGTGATCAGTTGAATAACGAAAACCTACAAATGCTCCCATCCATGGCCAATTATATGTTTTATCTCCATATTTTGCACTTCCGGCCGGACCAAGACAATATGTGCCATAATACCATACCCCTTTATAAAAAAGGCTTCCGCAGGGATATCTTCCTTGATAAGGCAATGAAGAAGCCTTGTTTATTCCTAAGCTAAATACTTTCAGAGAGAGGGGATCATCTCCTTCGATAACCGCCTGACCTGTCGTTGCATGATCTCCATCCCCTGAATTTGAATTTTCAGAGCTCCCCTCTAATCTCCAGCAGCTCCCATCAGTCCAGGGGGAGTACAACTTATCGTCATCTGCCCAGGAAGGATACCAGGTATCTCCAAAATGGAAACCGCTTTTAATACCTAAAAATTTAATTCCTATAAGCTCTTTCGATTGTTGGAATGGAGAATCTGCAGGAACTTCTGATTTCCATATAAATGGTTCAAACCGCAGAGTATCAGGTTTTAACTGGGCACTGGAATATGATCCATTTAAACAAGACAGAACAAAAATCCAGACAAACTTCAGACTTTTCATATCTCTTAATTTTTACTTCACGGATTGAATATATCAATAATTCCGGTAATACAGCTTATGATATCCTCTTCCGAATAAAGGCTTCAAGTCCACTTCCTTTAATCCGATTTACCATCCAGGATGAGTATCCAGTCACAGCCCCTACCGGTTTTTAGCCATTCCAGTTGCTTTGAAATGCCATTGGGAATAAATTCTTTCTCACCTGAGTTTTTATACATTCCAATTTCTGTTGTTTCCCCATTACGCGGATTATACCAGCTAGCTTTAACTGAATCTCCTGAAATCTTTCCCATTTGAATTGTAACAGGATAACCGGTTGGTATATAAACAAATAAATAATTTTCGCCTCGTGAAGCCACGCAATGGTTTGAGCCGGTTCCTGCTCCTTTCAGAATTAAGGATTGGTCAGGCACACGTTTTAGCATTGGTCTTGACTCAATCAGGTTTTTCAGATATTTCATCTGATTTGCCCCTTCATCATTAAGAGCTGTTTCCCAGTAGTTGTTGACAAACGTAATCGGTTTTCTGTTCTTATCATAAAACTGCCAGACTGGATTGCAGCCATAAGTATGGCCAAAAGCTCCACCAAGAACTGACCAGTAAGCTGATTGTCTCACATCATATGCCATGAATATGCCATTGTTTTCTAACCAGTTGACGGCATGTTCTTCATAAGCCGGTTCTCCGTTAATTGTGGGTTTCGGATCAGATACAGCCCAGTCGGATAATGATTGTTCATAGGCTTTTGTTATACTATAATCAGAGTGATATGATCCCCACATATTAAAATCAAGCCAGTCATCATGCTGGAACCATTGCGATGAGGATGAAAAACAGTGATAAGTCATCAGTGTGGTGGAATAATCTGTTACTCCGGCTTTATCATATTTGCCATTAGTTCCATCGGCGATTCCCTTTGCCATCGCCCTCCATAATTCCATACCATTTATCCGTTCATCAGGCAAACGATCTCCTCCCAAAATCCATATAATATTTCTCTGGGCATGATATCTTTTGCCAAGATTATTACCATATGAGTATGCCTGATCTGTAGTATTAAAGATTGCCCTCCCTTCTCGTGGAATTACATATTCACCCCAGCATGGAAGCAGCCCGATGTAAATACCCATCTCCTCTGCTTTTTTGATAATAAAATCACAATGGTTCCAGTAATCATACTCAGCGGTTATCAGGGTATCATTTCCCGGGGTTATTTTCAGTTTTGAGGGATCATTGTCAATTAAAGGTAAAGCCCCATAAGCATTCGGCACCGTTAACCCCTCAAACTCTGAAAGCAATACAGCCTGGATAACATTGAATCCCTGTTCTTTCCGTTTTTTCAGATAGCTGACAGCTTCTTTCCTGTCCAGCCTATGAAATAATTCCCATCCTGTGTCGCCCATCCAAAAAAACGGAGACCCGTCTTCATAAGCCAGGAAATGCCCGTTATCCGACACTTTTAACCGGCCATGAGACACGCTCTTCTGAGAGCTAGCTGAAGCAGATAACAAGAGTGCAAACCATAAGAACAGAAATGACCTTTTCATTCAGTGAAAGCTATTTTATACTCCATAATTATTTTGAAATGACAGTTATTCTGAAGAGCTGAAATGCTACATTATTTTGTATCAATTTTGACATTACTTTCAGGTAACCCTTCAGCTTCTGCGGATAATTTAATACTGCCTGCTCTGGAAAATGGTCTGATAATGGCCATGCATCTTCCGTTATAGGTCTTGCATTTTGCATTTCGAAAGCTTTCCATATCATTTGGTGCGGCATTCCCTGAGGCCACCAGTTCCCCATCTCCTGTTACGGCCAGACTGACTTTTATGGCAGCATTTGGAATAAGGTTTCCTGAATTGTCCATAACTTCAACTGTGACATAAGCAAGGTCGTTACGGTCAGCCAGAATCTGGTTACGATCGGCAATCAGTCTCAGAGCAGCCGGCTTTCCGGATGTTTTGAATACCCTGGTTGCTACTTCCTTGCCATCCGTTATTCCAATCGCCTTTAGTTCACCTGCTGAATATGGAACATCAAATTTAGCTGTCAGCTTTGTCTTTTCCGATACCGGTTTTTTGCCGATAATCTTACCATTTAATTCAAGACGAACTTCCTGACAATCAGAATAAACTGATACCTGCATCATTTTTCCTTCATTGCCTGGCCACGTCCAGCTCTGAAATTCAGCAGGCCATCCCCAGTTTGAGAGTCTCTCTTTTTTGCCAGCCGGTATTGGTTCATGAACCGCCATTTCCAGCCTGCTCCTTTTCCAGACTACATCCCGGAAAAATGACTGAGCCTTCTTTTGTCCGCAGATATCTATATCACCACACCAGGAATTATACCAGGGCCACGGGACTGCGGACAGATCATCTTTCTTATCATAACATGAATGACCGATTCCAACTTCTCCGAGATAGTCCAAACCTGTCCAGACAAAATCACCAGCCACCCATGAATTTTTTTCTACCTGTTGCCAGTTTTCGAAGGCTTCAAGCGGGAAAGATTCTGTTCCGATCATGACCCTTTCAGGAAATTTTTTATGGTCGTTTTCATATTCACTCCATTTATAGTTATAGCCGCAGACGTCAACGCTCTCAAAAGCCTTTTCGGATGCAGACCAGTCCATAACAGGCGGCTCCCAGAACAGGCAAACCGCTGCTGTAACAGGACGTGTATTATCCAATGCTTTCACTGTTGCCGTTAGTTGTCTGGCAATACGCCGGCCTGAGGTATCGGCACGTTCATGAATCTCATTTCCTATGCTCCAGATAATTACACTTGGGTGGTTACGGTCACGGAGAATAATTGATTCCAGATCGCTTTTCCAATTAGCTTTGAAATATATACTATAATCCATAGGATTTTTTGGATATTCCCACATATCGAATGCTTCATCGATTACCAGCATCCCAAGACGGTCACAGGCATCGAGAAATTGTTTTGACGGAGGGTTGTGACTTGTGCGGATGGCGTTGTAGCCATTCGATTTCATAATCGCGATGCGGCGTTCCTCTGCACGATCGAAGGTTGCAGAACCCAGCAAACCATTGTCGTGATGCATGCAGGCGCCCTTCATTTTAAATCCGGCTCCGTTCAGAAGAAAACCCTTGCCGGCACTGAAACTGATACTTCTTACTCCAAACTGAGTGGAATAGCTATCGGTCAGCTTTCCTCCTGAAAAAACCTGTACTGTTGCCTCATATAAAGCAGGCTTATCGGGGGACCAAAGATCGGGTGAAATTATCTTCAATGACTGTTCGAAAGAACTTAGATGATTTGATCCGACTTTAATCATGTTTTCAGTCTTATCTATCAGTCTCCCTTCGGAATCATTAACGAAAGTGACAATCTTTGCCTCGGCGTCAGAGGAGTTCCCATTATTTATCGCTATACTAAAATGAACCCGGGCAGTATCTTTTGAAGGTAATGAAGTTGTAATAAACACTCCATTTTCCTCAACCCTGAGAGGATTTGTGACCGTAAGCCATATATGACGGTAAATTCCTGATCCGCTGTACCAGCGACTGTTTTTCCCGGGATTCTTTACCTCAACAGCAATAACATTATCTGTACCGGGATGAAGCATCTTTCCAATATCAAATGAAAAAGGAGTATATCCGTAAACATGATTTCCGGCCTTGTTCCCGTTTACCCAAACGTTTGCGATCATATAAACACCGTCGAAGCAAAGTAAGATATGCCTGGTATTATATGATGGATCGACTGTAAAATGTTTCCTGTACCAGCCAGTGCCTCCCCTGACTTGCCCTGTAGCGGTCCCGCCTTCACTGCTTTTGGAAAAGGGACCAATATGCTCATCCTTATCATTATCCGGAATATTCTCAATGCTCCAGTCATGAGGAAGATCAATGTTTCTCCAGGAAGAGTCGTTATAAGAAGTGGCTTCAGCTCCGGGCACACTGTCACGAATAAATTTCCATCCGAGGTCAAATGGGACAGAGCGGTCCTTAACAGACCCGGTATATTCAGTGTTTGGAGAGCATGCGAAAAAGATCCAGCACAGAACGGCGGACAGGCAAATGAACAATTTCTTCATCATTAGGATTTTACCAGGTTTAAAGTAAAAATATATAAAAGCCTGATGCAATTATTATAAAGTAAAGAAAAATAATTCCTATTTTTGATTTCACCAGCGGATAATTGGTGAATGAATATGATAAGAAAGAAAGCACAAACAAGACGCGATTTCCTTACAAATGCTGTCGGCGGCGCTGCGCTCATTGGTCTTCAAGGGGTTGGCGTAACGAACCATACTTCACCCTGGCGTCCTGATGATTCACAGGCTGATAAAAAACTGAAGATCGTTATTACAGGCGGTCACCCGGGCGACCCGGAATATGGATGCGGAGGAACAGCCGCACTTTATGCTGACGCGGGTCATGAAGTGGTATTTCTTTATCTTAATCGTGGAGAGGGCGGGATTGATGGAAAATCAGGTAAAGAAGCCGCCACGATACGGACAGCGGAAGCATTGAATGCGTGCAAAATGCTTAAGGCACGGGCAATATTCGCATTCCAGATTGACGGTCAGTCTGTTGTAGACGCTTCTCATTATGACGAGTTTTACAGGATTCTTGAATCCGAGCAGCCTGATATTATCTTCAACCAGTGGCCTATCGACAATCATCGTGATCACAGAGCTATTTCAACTCTCGTTTATGATGCATGGCTGAGACTCGGAAAATCTTCATCCTCAAAACATCCTGATCTGTATTACTATGAAGTATCCGACGGAGAAGATACTTTTATGTTTTCACCTGCTTATTATGTAGATATCACTTCAGTTGAATCGCGTAAACGTGCAGCCTGTTATGCCCATGCCTCACAATCGCCAGATATGTTCTATTCCCTGCAGGAACAGGTATCGAAATTCCGGGGGACAGAACGGGGCTGCAAACACGCTGAAGCTTTCATCAGACATGTAATATCTCACTCTGATTTATTACCTCCCTCACGTTAACGGCTACAGGTACTTTACTCTTCCACAAGCGATCCTGATAACGATCAATACTGGCTGAAAATCATTTCAATGTGAGAATCATGTAATTCTGTTCAGGAATTATGTAAAAGCCCTGAATGCAGATGTCAATACTTTTAGTCCCTGGTTTAGATTTTATTTATGAATGCTACCAAAATAAATTCTGATAGGATATCTGTTAAAGTAAAAAGGAGGATTCTCATTGCTTCCGGTATTATACTATTTTTAACAGCAGTGGTTATATTATTCATTTCTCCCTTCGCAAAATACCTGATTCAAAAAAATAGTGAAAAATGGTTCGGCAGGCAGGTAAAAATGAGCTGGTTATATCTGAACCCACTTACCGGAAATGCCAGCATTAAGAATCTTAAAATCTTTGAACCCGGAGGAGATACCATTTTCTTTTCAGCCAAAGAATTAAGTGTAAGTGTTGCTTTATTAAAGATCCTAAGTAAAAGTTATGAGATAAAAAAACTGTCAATCGATAATCCGGTGGTCTGGATCATTCAGAATAAAAAGCAAATGAATTTTGATGATCTTATTAATAAGTTCACACCAAAAGAAACGGAAGCTGATACACTGAAAGTGCATCATTTCAACATACTGAGAATAAGCATTAAAAATGGGGAATTTCATTATGTTGAGAAATCAATTCCGATCGACTATTTTATAAAGAATGTGAATATTGATAGTCCGGGTAAATGGTGGAACGTGGATACGGTAGCCATAAAATTTTCATTTATTTCAGGCACATCCAGTGGCGAGGTAAAGGGTAATGGCTCAATTAATTTAAAAAACCTTAATTACCGGATGGCTCTTGATATAAAAAAATTTGATCTGGATATTATTCAGCAGTACCTTAAGGATTTATCCAACTATGGCAGGTTTTCAGCCAACCTGGATGCCAGTCTGAAAACAACGGGAAACATCACGGATGAAGAAAATTTAATTGCCAGCGGGATGATCTCTATCAATGATTTTCATTTGGGAAAATCTCCTGATGATGATTATGTTTCATTCAATAAATTGGTTATGATTATAAAAAAACTGGCTCCCAAAGGTTTTGATTATGACTATGACTCAGTAATTCTTACTAAGCCATTTTTAAAGTTTGAGATATACGATCATCTGGATAACCTTGAACGTATGTTTGGTAAGGGAGGGGCCGACATAAAGAGTGTAAATGCTCAGCGCAGCTTCAGGTTTAACCTTATTATTGAGATAGCTGATTATGTTAAAGTACTGGCAAAGAATTTCTTTATGAGTAATTACAGAATAGGAAGGCTTGCCCTTTATAATGGATCTTTTCAATTCAATGATTTTTCATTAAATGAAAAATTTTCAATTACCGCAAACCCTCTGAATATAACTGCTGATTCAATCAACAAGAAAAACAAGCGGGTGGCGATATTTCTCAGATCTAATATTAAACCATATGGAGATCTGGCAGTAGATTTAAGTATCAATCCGAAAGATACCGGGGAATTCGATCTGAGCTATCATTTAAGAAAACTGCCGATAGCAGTGTTTAATCCTTACGTTATAACTTTTACCTCATTTCCATTAGACCGTGGCACCCTTGAATTAAACGGTAAATGGAATGTGAGGAACAGTAAGATACAAAGCGATAATCACCTTGTTATAATTGACCCGCGCCTGGCTGTCCGACTGAAGAGGAAGGAGGCAAAAAGGCTGCCTGTACCTCTCCTCCTTGCATTTATCCGTGAACGCGACAATTTAATTGAATATGAAATACCTGTAAAAGGTGATTTAAAAGATCCGAAATTTAACCTGTGGAATGTAGTAATTAAACTTCTCGGCAATATTCTTATCAAACCTCCTTCCATACCTTTTATTTCACATGTAAAGCATGTAGAAAGCGAGATAGACAAATTCCTCGCAGTAGTATGGACGACAAGGCAAACGTCTATCTCCCCTGCTCAGAAGGAGTTTTTAACTGAAATGCATGATTTCCTGAAAAAAAATCCGGAAGCATCCATATCTGTGACTCCGGAGGAATATGAAGCGAAGGAAAAGGAATACATTTTATTTTATGAAGCAAAGAAAAAATACTGGCTCGTTTCACATAAAATGGACGGACTTTCATTAAGCATAAAAGATTCTGCAATTGTTGATAAAATGAATGTAAAGGATTCCATTTTTGTTCATTATCTGACTAATCATGCAGGAGATTCAATGATGTTTACATTACAGGAAAGGTGTAATGCTTTTCTTGGAAAAACCAGCATACAGGACAGTGGCAAGAATAAATCGGCAGACAGCAAGATTGTAGAGGCCCGATACAGCCAGTTGGTTAAGACGAGGGAAAACTCGTTCCGGTCTTTCTTTAAAGAACCTGAAATTGCAGACCGAATACATTTTCAGAAAGCAGTGTACAGCGTACCATACAATGGGTTTTCGTTCTATAAAATTGATTACAAAGGAGATATGCCTAAAAACCTCAAAAAGGCATACAGTCAAATGAATGAGCTGAATGGAAACCATTAAACAGAATGTCAGAATTGAATTTGAATTAACAAAGAGAATAGCCGGGAAGTCAATCTTAGTAAGTTTATCCAATGAAAAATATAAAATTCAATAAATTAGGTAAATTGCTGATGATCACTATCAGGAAGTGGTATGATCATGACCCATTCCGTGAAGGAGCAATCATTGCCTACAATGCAATATTTGCCATACCCGGCTTACTGGTAGTGGTAATAACATTTGGCGGATATTTTTTTGGTGATGATGCAGTGAGCGGTCATCTGCATCAACAGCTGGCTTCAGTAATGGGAGGCGACATCGCAGACCAGATTCAGAAAATGATAATCATGTCTCTCAAAAGTAAGGATTCGGTGATGGCAACAATTATAGGAATTTCAACGATAATAATCGGAGCAACTGCCGTATTTGTGGAACTTCAGAAAATCCTAAACAATATCTGGCAGGTAAAGGTTTCCGACACCAAATCGGATCTCTGGATGTTTATAAAAACAAGACTTTTTTCCTTTGGTTTAATTATATCGATTGCCTTTTTGTTACTTATTTCACTCGTGCTATCTTCCTTCTTATCAGCTATTGGTTCCTGGGTTCAACAATACTGGTCAGAATCCTTTCTGGTACTTTTTAAAGTACTCAATACAATCTTCTCCCTGGCTATAATTACTTCATTATTTGCGCTGATGTTTAAAATTTTACCTGATGCCAGGATAAAATGGCCATCAGTATGGATCGGAGCCTTTGTCACATCATTTTTATTTGTCATCGGCAAATCAGCGCTTGGACTTTACTTCGGGAAAGCCAATCCGGGTTCGGGGTATGGAGCAGCAGGATCTATAATACTTATATTAATTTGGACCTCATATTCTTCAATGATTGTATTCTTCGGAGCTGAGTTTACAAAAACTTATTCCGATTATTACTTTGGAGAAATCGCGCCATCTGAAAATGCCGTTAAAGAAAAGAAGACAAGCTAAAAACTATTATTTGTAAGAGACAGTTTTATTTGTACGACACAGAATTATGTCACATAAGAAAAAGTTGAAAATACAATACATCAACAGATTAATTTTTATGTGATTTAAGATTAAAAAGCCTGTTCTATACCATAACTAAGTGATTATAATATTGAAAATATTCAAACATATACGGACAAGTGCAATTTAGTAATAAGTTATATATAAGATATTTAATAAATAAATTAAATATTTACCTGTACGTATAAGTAATAAATCGTAATATTGTGGCAGAATTATTGTGGCCATGGAATTACTTTACAGGAAACTGCAGGAAAATATCAAATCACAGATAATTGCCGGGATATACAAGGTAGGAGCCCTTTTACCTTCCGAAAGCGATATGCAGCAAATTCATTCAGTTACACGAAGCACTGTCAGGCAGGCTCTTAGTGAACTGGTCAAAGAAGGGTATATACAAAAAAAGAAGGGCAAGGGAAGCATTGTTGTAAAAAGGATGCGCCGGACACTCGGAGTACTTTCCGTTAAGGAATTCTCTGAAATCGTAAGTGAAAACAAACTCACAGTAAGTACTATAATGATTAAGAAACCACATATCACCAGATGGGAGGACCCATTTTGCTTTCCAATTGATGATCTGGAAATGAAAGCCGGTTGTATTTATCTTAAAAGACTAAGATGTGTCGAAGCCGAACCAGTTATGCTTGAAACCACCTTTATTCCCAACATGAATCTTCCAGGGTTTTGTTCTAAGCCTTTTGTAAAGGGTTCATTATTTGAAACCCTTAGCATCAACTACTCCATTGAAATCAACAAAGTTGAACAGGACCTCCGGGCTGTTTTGGCAGATAAAGAGGTTGCAGCGCATCTAAAGGTAAAAGCCGGCAGTCCTTTGCTCCAGATCTTTCTGAAGTTCTACACTAACAGAGAGTATATGTCGGTTTACAGTTCATTATTATGTAATACCACCAGGTATTCGATAGGAAATAAACTCTAGAAAACCAAAAAAATATAAAAAGATGAGATCCAGCTTCATCAGGCGTAAATTTTTAAAAGCTACTACCCTTGCAACGGGAACAATAATAGGGGGATCACTGAATTACCTGAACATTGCGCAATGACTGTGTAATTTGCAACGGCTTTTCAATTGGGAAACAGTTTGTTTACGAAACTGCACCGATAAAAGCCAACTATGGTCCGGATTCGCTAACCGACGAGGACTGGATCCCTCACAGCGCTGCATGGCTGACTGGATTGATGAGACTTTAGAATCGACTAAACTTAAAACCTGAGAATTATGAAAATAGGATATGTAAGCGCGATTTTACCGGAACTGCAGTTTAAAGAATTGATCGACCATGCATCAGAGAATAAATATAATTGTGTTGAAGTCTGTTGTTGGCCGGTTGGTCAGGCAGTACGACGATATGCAGGTGTCACTCATATTGATGTGGACGATATGGATGATCAAAAAGTGAGTCAGATCAATCAGTACCTGAAAGACAAAGGGGTCATAATTTCAGCTTTGGGCTATTACCCAAATCCGCTCGATCCCGACCGATTCAAGAGGGAATTCTATATAAATCATATCAGAAAAGTGATTGACTCAGCAGCCTTGCTGGGTATCAACCAGATAAACACCTTCATAGGGCGTGACCAGTTCAGGTCTGTCGACGAAAATTTTGAACAATTCAGAATAATCTGGAAGCCAATAATTCAGTATGCTGAAAAACTCAGGGTAAAAGTTGGCATTGAAAATTGTCCGATGCTTTTTACAAGTAAAGAATGGCCTGGCGGACAAAATCTGGCCACAACACCTTCCATCTGGCGACGTATGTTT
>Ga0302271_10004611_pt1 | contig 10924 bp, 12 predicted proteins | sample III_Bog_N1_1_FD_198767 | JGI IMG/M metagenome (GOLD analysis project Ga0302271, IMG submission 198767) | Peat permafrost microbial communities from Stordalen Mire near Abisko, Sweden - III_Bog_N1_1 | ecosystem: Environmental > Terrestrial > Soil > Wetlands > Peat | place: Sweden: Abisko... | reverse complement strand
AATTTATTGTGATCTCAATTGACAAAGCAAAAGTAAAAATATATTCAACAATAATCTACATACATATCTGTGAATCTCAATATTTTCTTGTTTAAATGTGGTGAAAAAGGCAGAAAACTTCAAAAATATAATTATTCCTTTTTTTTTTTTGAAAATCCCCAATAAATCTGGGAATGCATTTTTTTATTCAAAAGATAAAAAGGTTGTTTTTTTGCTGTTATTGTTGTATTTTATGTTCAATGCGTATTCAAAATGAAACTTTTTTATTCAATAAATTAAATTGTCTATGAAAAAGTTAAATTTTTGATAATAAATCTAAGAAAATGGCTCATAATTACATTTTTATTGAATTAACCCATCCAAAACTCTATTCCAATTAATTTAATTCCTTTTTCTAACTCACAGATAACTCAAGCACTCTTAATGAAAAAAATCGATTAGATTTACTGCTCGAAAGCCTTAATTTAAGTAATTTTAAAATGATCGAGAAATAGATTATTTTCATTAATTTTCAAACGATAAACCTGAAATCCAATAAATTCACTACTCCCTGGCATTTTCAAATTCATAAAAAATCAATAAAAATAATTATCTTTTTGTTTGTCTGTTATGGCAGAACGAAATAGGCAACAACCACAACAGCAACACACTAGAATTTCTTGTAATTTCTTTAAGCAAAACCCATAGGTAGATTGCTGCTGTTAATTTGGAATCACCTAAACGACGACAGTTTCCTAAACGGATTTGCATTGGAAGGTGATAACCCTAAATAAATCGATTTCCTTTGCTATTGGCTGCCCGTTTTTATCTGATCATCTTTCGGTGTCTTTTGTCCAGATGTTCTATCGAAAGTGTTCAGTTTTCTCAAACTACTTTATTGCTATTGCTAAGATTGCTAAATTCTCGCTAATGATCCAGGAATAAACTTAGATGATTTTCTTCTTTATGTTCGACTATTTAACTATTATCTTTCATCGACATCGTTATCACTATCCGATGATGGCGATGAAGAAGAAGGAGATGATGATTCGGAACTGCTTTGAGGTTTATGTGAAACTGGATGTATCTAACTGATTTTTGATGATTAGTCTAATATTTTCTAAGAGAATCTCCTCGTTAGCTTCTTGATAGTATCTCTGACACTCTTGTTTCTCTCTTGATTTCTTCTCTTTTGGTTCTCATCATCTTCATCGCTTTCTTCTTCTTCTTCTTCCTCAGCTTCTTCACGGATAGCATTGCCATTATTAGCTCCCTTGATATCTAGGCTATCTTCTTCCTCACTTTCATCTTCACTAACAGATTCCTCAGATACCGAAGGTGCATGCTTATCAATACCAGATCGCATGAGCTTTTCAGAATAATTATTCCAAGCCTTGAAAGCCATCTGTAGGAACATGAAGGCTATCATAGGGTTGACTTTAGTGTCTCCTCTTGCATTAAGCTATTGTATGAATTTTTTGTTTTTCTTGAGCAACTATTTTTTCTTTTTTTCAGCTATTTTCAGTCTAGTTTCGACTTCAAGTTTATTCAGCATTTTAGTGACTGGCCCAGCATTCTGCATTAGTTTTTGGCCGTATTCTTTCTTCATGCAAGCGAACAAGACATCGTTGAAGAAAATGTAATCCTCACCGTCTCTAAAGCAAACAAAAATAATTAAAACGATTTTCCAGATATTTTCCATTTCATCCCATTTTTTCAATTTGTGTATTTGTTTTGATTTCAATTATCCCATCGTCTTACTCTCCTTTTTGTTGCGAGAGCGCCCAGATCATGACTTATCGTGCGATTTCTCGTTTGTTAGTGGGATGACTCTTTTCAGCATTTGGATTAGGATCGTAAAAGCCTGGAAGATTACAATAAATTATTAGAATCAATAACTATCACACAGTGTGGCTCTGCAAAATCTTACCAAGAGGCAACGGAAGCTCATATAAGAAATCAATGATTTCCTTGCTGCTGATCTTTTCCCCTTATGTTCTCCTTGTGTATTTCGACCATGTATTTCTGAATATTTCCAGTTTATCATTAAATGCTTGAAGGGGATTGTTCTCTTTCATGTGGTAGTCCTCGAAGTATTGGATGATAATCAGAATGAAGAGATTCAGCATGATAAAGGAACATATCAAAATGAACGTTAAGAAAAACACAGTGCTGAATTCTGCACAATAAAAACCAAAAATAAATCAAAAAAGTTATTAAAAACTCAAAATAATTTCAATTTTATTTATTTTTCTTACATGATCCGCAGTTGACACCATAAGTGCAATCTGATGTCTTCCCGCAGTCAAACATAAACTAATACCAATTCTCCCCAGTGGAGCATCTGAATAGCGTGATCATGGCATACCCGAAATTCGAGAAATTATTGTAACTGTCAATAATCACTCCAGTTGTGATATCCTTAAACAAAAACACTCCTAGCACCGAATAGATAAAGAACACTAGCAGTAACAGCGCTCCAACGTTGATCAGCGATGGGAGCGAGAATAATAACGTCTCAATGAGTTTCTACAAACCCTTCATTGATTTGATTAATTTCAATAATCTACTCACTCTAAACACTCTAATGATCCTAATTAACTAAGGTCCAATCCTCAGAAACGATGCTGAGAAAGCACCAGCATAGCTCATCGAAATATCCAGTAAACTTGAAAATACTACAAAGAAATCAAATTTATTCCAGACATTCGCCCAGAATCCACTATTTCCAAAGGCTATGTATTTCAGCACCAATTCTACGAAGAAACAAGCTGTAAAGAAAATGTTTATGTTATCTAGGAGGCTGTCATAGGAAGAGGATGATCCTTCGTAGTTCATTCCCATGGTGACAATATTCAGTACGATCAGCACCATGATGAAAATCTCAAATTTATTACTTGTGACGATTTTATATGCGATTCGAGGGATTGTTTTCGTTGGGACTGTGCTTTAGGAGAACTCAGCGTTAACACCGATGATCATTTGTTAGAATTCGATCCATCTTTTTTGTTCTTCGGTTAAGAACATTGAAGTTTGAGCTTCATTTTTCTGAGCTTTATTGAAGTTCAAGAATATGACACCAACAAAGAGGTTCATTAAGAAGAAGGACCCAACTAAGATGAAGAATATGTAGTAGTAGCTGATGATAATGTAGTTATCCTTGGTGGGACCCTGCATTTTTTATGGAAACAAAAAAGAATTCAAAAAAAGATAATATTTGAAGAAGAAAAAGAAATAGAGAATTTTGTTTTATTGTCTTACTGTATCTGAAGTAGCGGAATCGATAGCTTAATACATGAGATCAGGCCAGCCTTCAAGGGAGCTGACTACATACAGAGTTCGCATCGCATTCAGGAAATTATCGAAATTTGTATCATAGATTTTCCAATTTAGTCCCATTTGCCCACATAGTGTCTCATTAATATTAAAGATACTCACTGCTCCTTTGCAATAGCCCATACGATCACCGATGAGTGAAATACCCAAAATAGCGAACATCAACCTTGAAAAAAACAGAATTAAATTAGATTTTTTACATTAAATTCCTTAGAATGTTTCTTTTTTACCAAATGAGAACAATGACAATAAGAACATTGAAGATTCCAGAGACGGACTCAAAAAGTGCGATGACTACGACTTTAAGATTGACGTTATGAGAGACAAATCGAAGAGGACGTAGAGTCCTAAGCAATCTTAAGATCTTCAAAAATGAGATATTCACTCCTAAACAAACAAAAATCATATTTAATAAAACAACAAGCACATGCAACAAATTGCATTGTTTTTGGCTTTCCCTTTAATTTAAAGCCTTCCTAATAAGTTTTACCTTGAAAGGACATGTCAATTATTGATACACACACTATTAGGAAGTCAATTTATGACCAGGACTCAGATAAATAAGTGTTATCTTCTCCGATAAATCCATAGGAAATTATTTTCAGCGAAGCTTCAATGCAGAAGACAACATTGAAGAAGATATCTACATTCGTCAGTTGATCATGCAGTGTCGAATCTTCAGATACATACGTGTCCACAATCAACTTCAGAGAAGAAGTAATGATGAAAAACAAAATCACATCCTCGAATTTTGGATGCTTCACACATTTATAGCAGAATATCCTCAAGGGATTCTATTTCGAGAACATAAACAAAGAATCGGAGCACTCGATCCCTAAGAACAGCTCCTAATTAACTTATTTCCCTTCCATTAATAGAATATCCTACTCGATCGCTTCGATTTCATCTGAATCCATTCGCACATAATCTTATTCTCTTAGTGCTTCTAAATTAGCTTAGTTCAAAGTTTCCTCTTTCTTCGTAGCATCCTTATCTTCAATGATATCCTCTTCATACTCCTCTGCATCAGGATCATCGTCTTCATCACCTTACTCGTCGATTTCCGTGAATCCATCGAGCAGAATTGCCAAGAATAAATTTAAAAATATCCAATTGCCTATGAATATCCAGATGATAAAGAATATCGTAGACAGGAATTTATTGACATCAGAACTAAATGCCTTATAAAGAATGTCATTCCAATTTTCTTGCGTGAGAATCTAAAATGTTGTGATGAATGCATTCTAGAAGGAATCGTAGTTTTATCGCACTCGCTAATCGATTATGTGAAGATTTCCACCGTAGATCTGCATCCCCAGCAAACTGAAAATGAAGATAAACAGAAACAGTAGAAACGCTATGTAGATAAAGCTGTCGAGTGTGTTGTTGATGACTTTTACGATGGTTCCCATGAACTATAACCCTCTGAGAAGTCGAGTTACTCGAAGAACTCTAAAAGTTCTGAAGATTCGAACCGCCCTGAACGCGGAGACTGCTTTGCTGCCACCAGACATAAACACCATTTCAAAGATAGACAACGACACGATCAGCCCATCGAATATGTTCATTTTATCTCTCACATATCCTAATGGCGTTAATCCTATGACTTTCAAGCCCATTTCAGCGATGAAAATATACGAAAAAATATTATTAAATTAGTCTAAAATGTTATTTGAAGCATCGTCAGAGAAAGTTCCATCTAAAGCCATAACAACCGTATTTCCAAAGACAGACATAGTAGCGATATTGTTAAATAGTGAACCCTTCACAAAGGAGTTTAGTAATCGATGGCAGACTACTAATCTTCCAATGATTCCTTGCATCCAAGCTAATCGTTATTCTGAATCACTATTTAGCACTCTCAGAACCTTGTTGAGTTTTTTGACGCCGCCTTTGTAAGCCCTATTAATGTCCAATCCAGAATAGATGTTATTGCTCTTCACCCCACTCTCTAAGTCTTCAGTCTAGCATTTCAAACAATAAAAATAAGTCAAAAGCAATTACATAAAATGCAAATTTTAAGGCATTTTTTTCTAAAAATCGACAATTATCTCTCTTTCTCTTACTAATTAACTCGAGAAGGCTTCTTCTGGATCGAGCTTATCGAATTTACTTTTCTTTTCACTTTTCGATTCATGATGTTTATGCTCTTTCTCCTTTCCATCACCGTTGTTCTCGTTTTTCTTATTTTCTTGAAGTTAATTATTAGGGAATGGCATATTAATCGCAACAGAGACAGCATTGTAGTCTGTCAAATCAACCTTCTCTTCTTTGATGTTTCTTGTTAAACCTTAATTATCTCTCTTCCGATTCAACACAGACATCGATAGGAGACTGCTGTTACGTAAAGAATGAAACGATTACGTATATACTAGCTAAGGACTGTTCGATCCAGCTTTTTCGAGTCGCTGCTGCTGTTACTGTTAGCTGCTCACCAAAGAATGTCCATCACTTATACTCTGCAAATCCGTTCGAGATATACCAAATTCATCGAATTCAAGGACTCTAGAACTTTATCGGATTGGAAGAGCTACTCGAATATGCCTGCTGTTTCCACTAGACAACAAATCAGATGTTGCACCGAACGATTAAGTCAAATTCATTGAACTTGCATTCATTATTTTTGTGCCTCCCATCGAGACATTATTCATATTATTCGTATTTGCTTTAAAATCGTCAACCTTGAAACTTCTTGTGAACGATATCACCGATTTCTTATCAGCCGTTGCGAGATTATGCCCACTTTAGATTACACCACCGCCTTGTGAAGACGCATGGGAATTTAAATTCAACACAGGGAGAGCAGATCCAATAACTGAATCCTTATTGTTGTTATTATTATTGCTAGTGCTGTTAATCTTATTTGCAAGCATGGCTTCTTTATATGCTCTGTATTTGATCTGCTGAGTTTTCGTCAGCTACGATTTATTCGCTTTGTTTCTTTTGGAAGCTGATGATTTTCTTTTTTTCTTGTTTGCTTTCACACGCCGTAGTTTATGATGTATCTTAAACCGCATTGTCGCAATCGCTTCAGCTTATTCCTGCTCTTTTAAGTGAGCTTCTTGCATGATAGAAATCGCCATAACATCATCTCTCGAAGTGAATTAATCTAACTCATACTTCTCCTAAACTATTAGTTTATAGTGTTTCACTTACTTTATCATATTCTCTTCATGCTCCTTTTGTTCCTTTTCAATTTACAGTTTTTCGAGTAAATCAATATCCTGCACTAGCTCTCCATTTCGATTATGTTCCGCTTCAATCTTTCTCCTATGGTCTTTGGCTATTTTCTTATCCAGCCATTGTTTCCATAATTATTCCTTTCGAAGCTACAAATGTATGCGCTTTTTCAATTATGTTCCATACACATCTTCCTTGTGATGGCTGTGGTCATATGCGTTGTCATCACTGCCATAGTTATTCTAGTCCTCCTCAGAAGATGCTATGGATTTTTGCGAGCGTGACTTTTTTAAATTATTTAACTTCGACTTTTCAAACTAAGATTATTTCTATGGTATGTCCTTAACCGCTCTGATATTATCACTTCCTAGATCATGATTTCGATGGCTGTCTAAGCCAGTTTCAGTGGTTGCATTTCCTTGAGCTGCTCTAAACGTTCCTTCCTCAAGTTATTCTTCAGCTTCAGGAATATTTCTTTTTGCATCACCTGGTAGAACGTTTTAGCTATTATCCTTGTTATCGTTGTGGTTGTTTTTGGTGTAACTCGTGTGTGTTTTAGATGGAAGCATGCAATCTGTCTCAGATTATCTTTGCTCATTGTCTGAAGAATGCAGATTGTTGTTGTTGTTAGTTCTATTATTCACTGCATTCTCATTATCTTTTTCATTATGTTTAAGCTAAATACTTAAGCGACTTTCTTTCCTGATAAATCTCGAAGCATTCGCAGGGGGTGGAGGTGGTGGTGGAGGTGGAACAGGTGCAGTCAGTTTCGAAGTAATATGGACTTCTTTCGCTTTGAGATTAATCGGTTCAGATAACTTTTCTTTTTCTTTTTGTTCATGGAGTTTCACTGACACACCTTGCTAAACTTCGGATAGAATCTCCACAAGATAATTGTAATTCTCTTCTGATTGAGGGTATTTTTGCTAGCTGCTATCTTGATTGTTATTGCTATTCTCATCTCGCTTTTCAAGGAAATCAGAGTCATCGAGAAGATTTTCTGTTTTCTCACCGTCAATTTTGTTTCTGTGCGCTTTCAATCCTTCAGTGATCCTTCCTTTCTAACCATCATCTTAATGCATTTTCTTACTAAAATGATGATGATTTCTCTTTCTCTCTTGATTATGCACTTATTAGTCCTCTCTCAGCTGCTTAGAAACAGCTTCTCCTTAAAGTTCTTTGAGATTGCTCTTCACATAATTATTTTATAACTCCAGATTCTACCTATTTCCCTGCTTGTTACTGCTATTATTATTCTCATTACCATCTTCAACCAAGTTATCTTCCGTATTGACTCGTTAATTATTGCTACTTATCGATTCTATCTCGCTATGCACTGATTTAGGAAAACTACTCTACCCAACAGTTGTAGTTTATTATTCTCCTAAAATACTTAACTTTTTTGTATCCTTACCAAGACTATCAAATGTATGCATATCATCACTCAAAATAGACACAAAACTGTCTTCCTTATTGGAGTGATATCCATTATGTGCGCTATGATTATCTCCTACATCATTTATTAGCCTCTGTCCATCTTCTTTGGTGAATTTTTTGTTCTTGAGATTCAAAATTGAAAATGGCTTTTTATGCCGAACTTATGGATTAATCACAGGCACATTATTAATATAATTATGGTATTTTGCAAATGAATCCTTCATGAAGAGTGTAGTTTCCCTTGTGGACCCTTCTTTCGGCGAAAATGCATTAGAACCTGGCTATTTCGCTTGAATTTCATCAATCCCATTAATTTCTCTCCAAAATGCCTCATCGTTATCTTTTTCTTTGGGAGTTGGCGTATCAGTAATCGGAACTTGTTGCTGTTGTTCTTGCTATCCTTGCGTGATTTCCTTGTTGCGTTTGTTTTCACTGAAGAGAATTGGATTGGTGGATATTCCCATGAATGTGACAGCAGATTATTGAAAAACATTATTATTTTTACTGAATTATTGCTGAGGATGATACAAGATGCGCTAAACGGGTAGTTAATTTGGAAGAGTGTTCAAATGATAAAGCTACTGAATTCGACTTGATGCTTAAGCTATTCTGCTGATTTACGATTTCCTCCAATTATCCACAAAGAACTTTTTTCTGAGTTTATGTTCTCGCATCTCGTCTTCTTCTTCGTAGAGTTTCTCAAGCTGTTTGAGCTTTTCAATGTTTTCCCAGAAAATAAACCCTTTTTCAGTGAATCCTATTTTTTTCTTAAAAAGATTATGCTCTTTTTAGCTACTTACATGGAAGAAATCTCTTTCCATATGCCTGTATTCCTTGAGCAATTCCACAGTCATTTCTTATTCCACTTCCTCAACAACTTCATCTACAGATGAGTTCATTTGATTATCGGAGAATTTTGCTTTGATAACGGCTAGAGTTAAGTTCAGTAAGAAAAATGCACCGATAAATATGAGAAGAACGAAATAAGCTACTGCAAAGATCGAAAATGAATCGAATATATTGTCCATTATTGTACTCCATCCTTCTAATGTAATGATCTAGAAGACCATCAGAAAGGAGTAGAAAATATTATCAAAATTTGTCACACCATACTATGGATTTTCCATAGTTTTACCACAAATCTCACCACTTTTACAGGAAAACTCTCCACCGCAGACTTAGGTGCTATCCACTATGATTCCAGAATCTGCTTTCAAGCAGCGTTTCAACAGTAACCCTTAGAATAACTGTAGTCCACCGATGGCGAAAATCAAGAAAAAGAAGATCAAAATAATCAAGGTATTCACGAGATAAGGTATAGCAGAAAACAATGTCTTCAAGAGAATTTTCAGCTTTTTCACTTTGGAGATCGTCCTAAGTGGCCTTAAGATGCGCAATGACCTGAGAGCTTTCAAATTCACTGTTCCACTACCAATCACGGTAGGCTGTTAAAAGAATTAATGATTATTTTATTGCTTCTTTTTTGGATGGGAGAAATTAATTATTTTACCAATAACGATGTGACAACTATGACGAAATCTAAGATATTCCATCCATCTTTTAGGTAAGCAGTTTTAGGCAAAATGAATCCAAAAGCGATTATTTTCAAAGCAGCCTCAGCAGTGTAAGCATACAAAAAGAACTCTTCAGCGAAGGCTTAGAAGGGTGTGTTATCATCGCTAGTTGGATCATCTAACATCAACATCACGGAATTGAAAATGATTATGCATAAGATGACATCTTCGAATTTATTAGATTTCACGATCTTCCAGCAAATATGACTAATCCAGCTTAGCAAATCAATGAAAACATTGTCAAAGTTAATGAAATCAACAACAACAAAAAAAGTTTAGCCTAGAAATCGAAGGAATAAAAAATTAATTATTTTTTCTAAATGCTATTTTCATTTTAACTTCTCAACTAATTTATTTCTTTTTGTTTGCATTTAACTAGCAGCCTAAATAGGGCTTGGTAATGATAACTGCTAATTATTTTTCTGCGCCTTGGGTGAGTGAGTGAGAGATTGATTTAAATTAAATTTCTTTTTTATTTCTTTTTTTTGGGTTACATCTAGAAATATCTAAAAAAAGACTATTTTGATTATTACGACAATAATTAGAGGATGAACTTTTTGAGTTTGTAGTAAGGTGTAGCTCTGAGGGGATGCTCGTTGAGATAATCTATCGGTGTTTTATGCAACGCGATAAACATATTTCTGTATGTTTTAGCATTTTCCGCATCCAAGGCATCTGCTAAATCTTCATACTCCTCTATGGTAGCACTGTCAATCCCATTCAGCAGACCTGCTTCGTCTTCATTGTAGATTTTCATTATTTTAAGTTTCCTTTCTTTCCTCCCAACCTTAAGCTAAACTTCTTCTTCGTTGTCAGCTTGCTCACCTTCATTATTCTCATCGTCATCGGGGTTTTCTTCAGAATCTTTGTTCTCTTGCGATTCCAACATGTCAACTTTCTAATGATCTTCGTGGTCTGGCTCCATGCGGATGTCATCCGCAGCATTTGGTGTCTTGTTCTTTTCGAAGATTATGTCTTTTTCGAAATCTGAGATTTTTCCTTATTTTCTGCCATCGTTGCGACTTCGTATCAGCCCACCCAGTTAGAGGTTCAATACTAACTATTAGTCTAAAAGCGACGCTGCTTTCCGCTATTCCTTCAATTAAGCTGCCATGGTGCCATCAGCAGCAGCAGAATCAGAACCCTTAACCTTCTAGCTTTCCCTTGATTCATCTCCTTCTTTGCTGTCAGGTTAGCTATTTAGTCTAGTATTTGATTACCTTCTTTACATTCCACTGGCTCGTTTCCCCATAAGAAGAATACTCTTTCTTTACCTTGACGAAGGAGTAGTTGCTCCTGTTTTCCCAGACTATTCTCCAAACCCTTTCATTCTCTTTTCCAAAGCCTACTCATCTTCCTTGGATATGAACATAGCTTTTTTCTTCTTTTTCTTGTGTTTTTGCATACTCGTAGGAGTA
>Ga0302271_10004607_pt1 | contig 10927 bp, 10 predicted proteins | sample III_Bog_N1_1_FD_198767 | JGI IMG/M metagenome (GOLD analysis project Ga0302271, IMG submission 198767) | Peat permafrost microbial communities from Stordalen Mire near Abisko, Sweden - III_Bog_N1_1 | ecosystem: Environmental > Terrestrial > Soil > Wetlands > Peat | place: Sweden: Abisko... | reverse complement strand
AGAAAATAGTTTATTCTAATTGCCGATCGTAGCGACGACAGCATTCGGTGATTAATCGTATAAAGACTAAGCCAAACGAATTGGCATGACTGATTATATTGAGAAACCAATTTAAATTGCCAAAATCGATAAGATACTCACGAAGTATGTACTTAAATGAAGTAATTATTTTAACAAAATACATAACCCCCCTCCCCCTAAATCCCCTTTTTCTCACAGCAATCAAAATAACTTAATATAAACCGTTTATGTATGCACTTAGAGTGTAGAATATATTGAGTATTTGGATAATCTACATAAGAAAACATAACACAAGGAACAAAAATACAAATAAACTAATCTTCTTTCTCATTGTTAGTTTTCTTCAATCATTGGAAATAAAAATTCTACTATTTTCTTCATATGCAAGAGTGGTTTATAATTATTAAGAAAATATACTCAGAATTTACCAACATTGAGATTATGAATATGAATATCATTGCTTAGCTGAATTGCCATTTACGTTAACGTTATTCGCTGCTGCTTTGAATTTCTATGTATTCTAAAGAAGATTCGAGTAGCCGTATTTGTTCTTCGTCGAAGAAGGACCAGATGATGTTGCAGTTTACTCAGGAGGATGACTACTATTACCGTTATTATTATTGTTCTATCCTTAACCTGAAGCATTATTATTATTATTATTGTTCCCTTTGATATTGCTAGTGTTACCATTGACAGTATTGTTATTGATAGTACTAATCGAGCTACCACTGTGATTATTATTGCTATTGTGATTGATTTAATTCAGTGAAGACATCGTCTTAGTCTATGGTGCTCTAGATCCGAAGTATTTCGCTGTGTTCACTTTGTTTTTTTAAGGTTAGAAGAACGTAATAGGAGTAGCTCTAGTTGAACTCGTGCTGGGAGGACGAGTAGAACCTGCAGGAATCATTGTTTGATGAGATGCTGCAGTAGTCGCGGAGATATTTGGTTATGGTTTTTTGATGGCATTGGCGTAGCTGGTTAGGTTCGACTGAGAGTTTGGTCGATTAGCAAAGTTAGTGATGGTAGAGGGAGCTGTCGTGGTAGTAGTTCCAGCAATAGTAGATATGTTATTACTGAGAATTCCTTTTGAAATCATGACATTTTTGGTAAGATTACTACTAAAATGATCTTGATTTCCATGATTGCCAATAGTATTAGTATTGTCTTCTCTTATGCTGTTTGTATGATATACCTATTGCCCATTGTTGATTTAGTTATTTATCACAGCATTAGTAGAGCCACCAACGATGTAGTTTTAATATTTTAACTATCCATTGTTGTTGTTAGTCTGCTGCATCATAATCGCTGAAGATGATGGTGCTTGGATTGTCTACTAGAGATTCGAACCAGTTGATAAAACTGGTTGTTGTTATTATTATTAATTTATCATAGTTTGTCGATATAATTACTATTATTACTACTACAATAGTATTTATGATTACTGTGATGGCGAAAGAAGTTAATTCGTAGCAGTAGAGCTAACAGTAGTTTTAGGTTTGATAAGTTTACCACTTTCTGAGTGTTTCAAGTTAGATTAGTATTATTATTACATCTCAGCATCAAGCTATTAATGCTATTGTTGTTGTTGCTGCTAGTGATTCTAATAAGCTTAGTAATTTACCTACTGTTATTGTCTCTGCTGTAATTATTACTGCTGTTGTATTTCCTGTATTATTTATGTATTCTTTCCTATCACTGAACTTGAATTCTACCCTAGATTATTATTATTATTCTTATACGGCATGGGTCTTTTTTGAACACCTGCTACAGTGCCTACACCTGAGATTGCATGTGCTTATGATGATGACGCAGATGAAGAAAAGGGGATTTTAGGGGAAGGACAGTATGTAGGAGGATCAGTTGGTTTAGTAGCACCAGAAGCAGAGTTAGTACGAGATAGCGCCTACTACTATTGCTGTTGCTATGATTTCAAGGATGATGAAGATGAGTTTTATTATTAGTATTACGATTGCTGTATCTTCATTGTAGTTGCAGTGGGAGATGCTAAAGAGGTGCCTTATTACTATAATTGTGAGTTAGTTGTTGTCCCAGTGACTTTATGCTAACTAGTTAGATTATTAATATTATTATTCCCTTGCATTGTCGTTGTTGTCTTTTAGTTCTTTACTGCACCTTCCTAGCTAATATTATAGCCAATATTCTGCTTCATCCCTTGAGAACTTGTTGGATTCGCAATTACTGCTCCATTAATAGCTTAATTAGATTTTTACTTCAGCAATGTAGCTTAGATTTGCGAGAGAGAAGCAGCTGTGGCTGTTGCAGCGATATGCTACTTAGCAGAAGCATTCGATCCATTAGAATTGTTACGAATATTAGTATTATTATTGTTCGTAAGATCTTTGCTATTCTATGATACACCAGCTGCTTGCTATTACGCAGGAGGCACCAATCGAGAATACTATTTTTACTGTTATGATTACTGATTCGATGGATGCTGTACAAACCCCATCGAAGATGTTTTCCCACTAGCTATTGAGCTACTTCCATTCCCTACAGAATCCTTGCTAGCAACTCGATTTTAACTACTATTCTTGCTACTGCTAACATAATTATTACCTTGCTTCTATTGGTTAGTAAATTGATTACTTTACTGATTATTGGGCACATTGCTTTTGTGATTCTCCATGGATACTTCTTCGCTATTGCTATTATTGATACTACCTTAGTTACCTAGCAATTAACTTTTCCCAGAAGAAGGCCCTTTCTTTTATTATATTTCATAGTACAGCTAATCTCGATAGTATCGCATGCTGTATTTCTTATTGTCATCTAACGGGATGGTTACAACTCTGCCGCATACTGGTTCATCATCTGGACTATGGAATTACCTTACATAAGGATGTCTAAGTGCTTCTTCTGCTGTCATTCTCTTCTCGGGGTTGAATTACAGGAGATTAGTCAATAAATCGATTGCTTCGTCGCTGGCCATCGGGATCATTTACTGCAGGACTTTGCTGGTGTTCAGCGAATGGGATATCTACATTGTATTTCCTGAGATGGCTTCAAGCATTGTGATCGCTAATTCGCTGTTAATCGCTGTTATGTCTTCTTGAGATGGTTTCCCTGTGACTTAGAGAATCAATTCTAATTGATTTAATGTACTCACCCCCGCAAAAATAGGTTTCCCTAGCAACAACTACCCGAGAATACACCCGATACTCCACATATCGACACCTTTCGTGTATGCATGCGATCCTAGAAGGATTTCGGGGGCTCTGTACCATCTCGTTGCTATGTATTCGGTTAGGATCGGTGTAGGTCCGTTGGTGTTCAATGCAATTGACCGAACAAGCCCAAAATCAGCTACTTTGACTAGACAATCTGAATTCAAGAGAATATTCGATGCTTTCAAGTCTCTATGGATAAGATCAGCAGAATGAATGTATTTCAACGCACGGAAAATCTAATAAATCACATATTGTTTGTGGATATCTTCTAGGATGCCCACTCTGATCACAGCATGAAGATCAGTGTCCATGTATTCGAAAACCACGTAGATATCCCTATCGTTTTTCGCTCGGAGCACGCTACGCACTTTGATAATATTCTCATGATCGAGTTCTTGCAGAAACATGATTTCTCTGAAGGTTCTTTATGCGTCAGTGGAGTTCTAAAATGCATCGAAGATCTTCTTTAATGCAAGGACTTCACCAGATTTTTTATCTAACACCTTCCAGACGATGCCATATGCTCCACGACCTAACTTGGAAACCACCTCATAGCGGCTTAACACCTGTGGCTCGATATCCTCACTCATATGCTTGGCTTCGGGGAGAGAATAAATGTCTAATGTATTTATGTTCTGCTTATGTATTTTTGGTGTACTGTCTCTCTTTCTTTCTCTCTCTCTCTCTTTTTCTATCTTTGTGAGTTTTTTGTCTTCTATCTGTCTGCTGCTGTTCCAATTCACTCCTTAATTTCACAGAAATAATAAATACTATTTCTCTCTCCTCTCCTCAACACACAGAATAATGCACTTTTTGAGATAACATTCCTTGTATTGAATCTGCTGCTGCTGGACACTTAACCCCACCTCTCTATTCAAATCTCAATTCAAATTTTTGAATCATCTCCTGAAGTTTCTATCCCTACCAAATATCATATATCCTATCTTATCCTTACAATCTAATTCTTCCTCTCAAACTAAACAAAATCATTTAATTGACTGCCATCTTCAGCAAAAAAATACCATTTTAAATCAAGATAATTCTTTCCTTTAGATTCTTTCACACACATGGAACTCATTTCCAACCATTAAAATTAAATAATTATGTGAACACAAGAATTTTTTCCTTGATTGGCGAGCACACAAAGACTATTTCTTGTGAAAGTTGTCTTTCGGATTTAATTAATATGCTATTGGGATGTGTCAATCAATTATTCCTCAATCATAATGGAAGTCATCCTTATCTTTTCTGGCGCAATATGAGCAGCAACAATATATCAGCAGACCTAATATAACCACCCCTAATATCGCATAGAGCACATAGACAATAATCTCATATTTCCTGTTTAGTTCTGCAAACGGTGCAAGAGGATTATTTGGATCAAATTTCGGTCCTTTCGTTGGTGTTTTCCTTTCTCTTGGCTTAGGAGGTGGAGGTGGAGGCGGCTGTGCTGGAAGAGCTGGTCCTAAAAATAATGCACTGGGCTAGAAATTCCAGCATACAGGCTAGAATGTTTTGAGATCAGGTACTGTGTCTGAGACGAATTAGAAGAACCATTCATCGTAATCCACTTGATCGTTGACTTCATACCCGAGTAGCGTGCAGAAATCAGTTCTATGTGAGAAATCTAAGATATCTTTGAGTTTCGAGCAGACCACATCGTTTTTGGTGCAGACACGAATTCTCTAGGTGGATTTCTGCTCTACAACAAAATAGTCGTTCTAACAGACTTAATAGAGTTGACCGCATTGAGTAGAACACACTCCTCGACGATAACCCACACCCACATCTCCATCACAATCATAGCAGATAAGCTGTTAAAGTACCTGCTAGCAGTCTAGACTCAAATCTACTTGCATGTACATCTGCTTGTGGAATCTATTTTGTTTGCGAAATACAACAAACATGAAAATACAGCAGACTTGAGATATCTTTAAAGGAAAAATATGTATTGGGTGTTACTATTGCTTAAGTTAGCTGAAGTTCTCCAACGAGCAGCATGTTCTTTGGGAGTATTCCTTACAGAAATCAGCTTCCTTCTCCTCTTGGGGGAATGTTTAATTGTATTTGATCCCATAAATAGGCGAGCTACTAGGGCACCTCGACCCGCTGGTAATTTGCATGATTTAATGTTTCGTCACTATTGGCAAGTCCTCATTGTAAATAGAGTGTGATATTCTTGGTAGATTGCTAGGAGCTTGTTATTGTTATTTCCTCTATTAATCTTATTCTTTTTGCTGTTTAGATGCTGCTGTGACGTTGCTTACAGCCAACAAAAGGAAGATTATTCCCAAGGAAACAGTTTATCTTCTTGTGGTGATCCTCCTTTGGGCCTACATACTTTGTGTGTTTTTGACCCTTTAAATCTACTGGGATAAGACGCAAATCGCAAATCAAAATAAGTTTAGAATCTAGAATGAACAAGAAAGAGAGTTCAAATGTTCAATGTGTCTTGATAAATCATTTAAATCTCTCTCATCCTCTCTCTCTCTCAATCTCTATTGTTTTAATCATCAATCTTTATTTTACTTACACGCGTCATCAGTAGATTTGTAAAAACGCTTGATTATTGTATTCAATCAACAAAATAGCTTTACAAATAATAAATTCAAAAAAAAAAACTTTCACTAATATTATAATATCAATTGTTAATCACTTGCCATAAATATCTTATTTTAATCTCATAAATAACATAACTAGACAATCGATTTTTTAATGCTCTTTTAACAGTTTGACCCTGGATACTTGATTTACTTTTAAAAATTGATTCCACTATTAATATGATGTCCTTAGGAAGTATTTTCCCTTTAATAACCTATATCTACTAATCAAATACTCTTTATAGCATTGGGGAAGGTGGAAATTACTGTGGCATAACAAGAAACAACTCATGCGGAATTGAAAGAAAACTAAAAAATATAAAGAAATCATTTGATCAAATATATTTAGAGTCAGCTGCGATCACAGGAAAAAGGCAAGCAAGTATTTAAAAATGCTGTTTTCTCTTTTAAATAATCATTCTAATTGAGAATATTCCAACAATGATATGAAAAGGTGTTCAAATGCATAAATAAATCACCAAAATTATAACAATTTCACTAAAAGTCTCATAATAATATTCAATGCATTCAGCAAAAGATAAATAATCTTATTTATCACTTAATTCTATTGTGTTCTTCTTCTTCTTCTCCTCATATAGTTATTTCTTCGTTTTTTTGTTTCAAACCTAAGAACTACAAAAATTCTCACATTTCTTGTATGGTCCACCGCAGCGATAACAGAATTAGTATCCACAGCGGCAAGTCATGTGATTACACCTTTGTTTTATTAATTCGATGAGGATAAATAAATACAGGAATAAGTTTTTAAAAAAACCAAGTTTAAATCATTAAAAAATACATTAAGAAAAAGAAATCTAAATGTTATAATTACCCTTCACTTTTCTCAACCCACATTGAACATTTGAGACATTGCTTGAATTTCTGGCCGCGCACAAATTCCTTGAACTAGTTGTCTGCAGTCTAAGTTTCAGAATAAGATTAGAGAAAAAATGAGGAAAATATGATGGTGTTAATCATAATATTCTAAATTCGTTGATTCTTCCTTATTTGCCATTATTTTGCACTTACAAAAGCTGCTTAAGAGGCTTAATATTCTTTGCAGGTCTTGTTGATATGGTACATACAACGGCAACTGAGGCAATACAATTTCTCACAAAGTGGGCAAACTAACATTGTTTAGCCTTACTCCAGCACGAACGCATACTAACAACCAGCAGAGGGACACCAAGACATCTTTAAATGCAAAAAGATTATTAAATGAAATGGTAAAAAGTAGGGTTATCAAGGGATCTTTTTGCATGTTGGCATAATTTACATCTTTACCGTGATCGATGCAATTATTCAGAGAGAAATTTTCGAATTTCTCAAAATCCTTGGGTTCTAAAATTTCACGAATATCTTAATATTGGATCTCTTTCTTGCATTGAGTATTTGGACATACCAACGGTAGACGCTTCTCAGTGATCTGGGAGTTGAAATATCCAACTAAGCATTCTCGATGAAAAAAATGAGAGCACGAAAGATCCCAATATTATTTGTCTACCATGGGTTCCAAACAAATCTCGCACTTCCAATTTTTATTATCCTGTGCTTCCTTGTTAAGTCGATTTTGAAGCGCGACTGTAGATTCATTAAATCTATCGTTTTAGACATTTTAAGTGCTGTTTTTTTACTATTGTAAGTTATGTAATCTTATCTAGCTGATAGCAAGTTAATGCTTTGTTTACTCCAATTCTAGCTAAGCAAAGAAAAAAGTAAAAGGGAAGGGGGAGTGAGAATCTATGGAATAATGTTAGAAGGATAATATGTTTTTAAGGTAAAAATGGCTGTAAGCTCTCTTACTTTTAGAAAATCATCCTGAAGGGCGATAGAGGCTGCCTAGTCGTTTATTTATCTAGTTGCGGGCTATTCCTAGTTTCTAGCACGATTTTAGAAGAGTCGATTATGTTAGAGCTAATTCGTAAAACCTTAGAGGGTTTCCAATGGATTTTTGCAGTTGAATGTCATGAGTAAAGTTGCCAGATCATGGAATACCTATGTTATTCTCTTATCCAATGAAAGATACCATATCTACTAAAGTCCATCAACTAATGTCGCATATGATTATGGCTAAACATTTCCACTGGAGATTGCCACACCAGCAAGAAACGCTACCCACATTCCATCGCTGCCTGAAACTGATAAAAAGCTCAAAGCATCCTTCGCCTAAGATGCCTTGGAATCGACGACAGGAGGAGGTACTTAGACTTTTATATTTGTATTGCTTGCCCTATTTGGAAACATTAATTTCTCTTTATATTGTTTCGGATGATGTGCTCGAAGAATGCGAAGACAATTTTTATCATAAATAAATTAATTATTAAAAGATTCAAGTTTTTTTGTTCTAATACTTTGATAGAATGTCACAGAGGAAAAATAAAATATTCGCTTGTGTGGTGATTCGAGAGGAAAGAGAATTACAAAAACAATGGCTAAATTCTTGAGAAATTTTTAATATTTTTTATAATACCTCTGCTTAATACTGGGCTATATAGGAGAGAAAAGTTTAATAGTTATGTTTTAATATTTTATTCTTTATAATGTGTTTTTTTGGATCCCCTCAAAAGTAAATAAAAAATAGTTTTTGATTTACAATATTTTGAGATATTTATCATTCGGGGATAATTTCACCAAACTACTATTTTCAAAGAAAAAGGAAAAACTTATTAATTTTTTTTTGGATGAAGGTATTATTTTTTTCGATTCATTTTTGGTTCTTCTCTGATGAAAAGAAAATACAAGTCTTATTCTAAACAATTTTAATAAGATTATTGAACTTCTCCAATAATCATAATAGAGCAGAAGTTACTAAAACAAAAGTAAGATGTGTATGCATTTGAATCTTGAACAACAATAGATAATCATTTTTTCTTTACATCTTCTGCACAAATATCTGAACTTTTTTCTTGAATTTGAAACTCTTAAAATTTTCACAATTTTGTATTTATTGATACTTTTTTGATTTGAGAATTGCATATTGTGAAGGATAAAAAAAAATGCGAAACATAGAACAAAGATCATACTCATTTTGAATTGAAATCTAAACAAAAAAGTTATTTAAATTATCTACTGCTAGACCTTTCTTTGTAGCCATATTTCAAAAATGACTCTTCCTTAAGAAATAATTATTAACAGTTTTCACTTTGATTTGCTAGCTAAATTATTATCTAAATAATGACTTTTCTCGATTTCTATGACCTGCTTCAGCTCTGGCTTATCAAAGTATCGCCCAGCATATGCAAGAATGTTCTCTGGCTTTTCCTCGAGCACTCTGAAAAGAAATACACTGATGATTGTGTTTAATTCTGGGTGCTCGCGCAAGTACTTTTCATTTGCCATTCTAAATTGTACCTAAACATAAAAAAAAGAGAGTGTTCAAATGTTAATAAACAACCAAAATAGCCTAGTCATTCTATTCTTTTTCAATTGGAATAATTCTACAATTATACAACGGCTTGTTCAAATTCGTTCTCGCTTTTATAAACCATTTGTTGAGTATTATTACCTTTTTCTTTTCTACATCAGCTTGCTATGTTTTAACAATGCCAGGTTATCCCGCGATATCATGGGAATTGACGTACTTCTCCTTATTGTACATATTATCAATTTAGTATTTGTAATTCTCAACAGCTCCATTATCTTCTGATTGCTCTTCAACGATTTGCTCAGAGTCTCGGCTGTTTCCTAAATGATCTTGGCTCATGTTTTATTAGGAGAAAAATCAATAATTAATAGTGTTGTTTTTAATAATTTCTTTCGATTTAAGATTGTTATTATCTTTCAATAGCATCTCCCTCACTTATTTCAAACAAAAGAAATAATTTCCGGAAATGCAACGACTGCAAATGAGACAAATGAGCAAAAACGATTGTTAATATATTTTCTCCACTTGAACACAAAGATTTGCAGTATTTTTTTGTTGAAAGTGGAAGAATTATGGATTGCTGATTTTTCAAATAGAAAAAAAAGAGAGAGAATCTGCGTTGATTTGCTAAGAATCTCATTTTTTCGCTCATCAGAAGCCCATGGAGTGTTGTTTTCTTTGCTTTTTCGTTTCTAAAAATGTAAAAGAGGGGATATTTAAACGATTGCTAAGATTAAAAGCCAATAAAATTGGATAAATAGCGAATTTATTGTAAGTAATTTTGAATACTCTATGAGGGATGAAGTTTGGTTCCAACGAAAGAGGTATCTTCACCAGTTTGGAGGAAAGTTGTTGTAGCTTTGGAAGTATCAACTACCTTAATTGAGCCATCATTTGGAGTTTGCTGAAAAATTTTCAAAAAATAAATCATTTTTTTGTTAAAAATGCACAAAAATGAAAAAATATGATTTGTATAGTGGATCTTGTTAATTATTGCTGATATTAGCACTATCTCCTCTGATTTTAATTCATTCCGTTATCTGGGTTAGCAGCAGAAGACGGAGTAGGCGTCACAGGAGTAAAAATTGAATAAGAAAAGAATAAGGAATAAAATAAATTTTTTTTTCTTGGAATAAAGAATAGTATTTGAGTTGTTACTTGTGTGACTTAAATGGAGCCATCACCTCCGACAGTAGCTGATCCGTCCTTTATTGTGGTATCTGGTACAGTAGGAGTAGTTGTAGCAGGAGGTGTTGTTGACTAAGAGGAGGAAAAGAAGAAGAAAAAAATTAAAAAAATAATCTTTCACTAATGCTTTTTATATCTTACAGTGACTTAAGCAGAACCATCACCACCAACTGTTGCAGATCCGTCCTTTTTCGTGGTATCTGGTACAGTCGGAGTAGGCGTAACAGGAGGTGTTGTTGGCTAAGAGGAGAAGAAAAAGAAAACAACAATAAATATCTTTCACGAATGCTTTTATAGGTCTTACGGTGACTTAAGCGGAGCCATCACCGCCAACTGTTGCAGATCCGTCCTTAATAACAACTTGTCCGTCACCTCCTACAGTTCCAATCTTAATCGATCCAGTACTTTCCTCTTTGATTTGAAAAGAAATGCAAAAAAGTTTAGTATTTTTTAAAGAATTTGTTTATTTTTGAATTGAACATTCACAGGGAGGCAATCAATCGTACATAGTCAATGAAGAGTTTTGTAAAAATGAAAGAGTAGATTATGTATTATCAGTTGGG
>Ga0302271_10004606_pt1 | contig 10928 bp, 7 predicted proteins | sample III_Bog_N1_1_FD_198767 | JGI IMG/M metagenome (GOLD analysis project Ga0302271, IMG submission 198767) | Peat permafrost microbial communities from Stordalen Mire near Abisko, Sweden - III_Bog_N1_1 | ecosystem: Environmental > Terrestrial > Soil > Wetlands > Peat | place: Sweden: Abisko... | reverse complement strand
TTGTTCTTCCTTTTCCTTTTCCTTTTTTTTATCGCTTTCACTATTTTCATTATGATTAGCATTATTAGTCATTCTCTCATTGGCTTCTTGACATTTTTTGATCCTTTCCTCAGCCATTTCTCTTCTGACTTCATCAATGAGATTTCTAATCTAAGAATCCCCCTTAAGATCTGTTTCTTCTTATTCAAGTTTGTTCAAATCAAAATCCATTGTTTCTCCCTTTGTGTTTTCAAATTAATCTTCTCTAGAAAACTCTTTGCTCTTATTTTGCTTTAATCATTTTGGAGATTATAGATTTTTTGCATTGTTTTTTACCCAAAAAAAAGCTGAATATGTGCCAAATAATTACACTTTTAATATTCTTTTTGTTTTCCACATTTATTCAAAAGTTATCTTCTCTACAAAGGAATTCATATTTCAAAAGGAAATCGCTGCAATCTTTCATAACAGATTTCTTAGTGTAGTGGTTATCACGTCAGTCTAACACACTGAAGGTCCCGAGATCAATCCTCGGAGAAATCAATTTTTTTTTACAAGTTATTTACTTTTAATATCAAAAGACTAAAAAATTTGAGGCAAGTATTGGAAAGAATTAATTAATGAAGTCAATAAAAAATAAATCCATTTTTTGAGCTAGAAGTTCAAGGCAAGTGGCAGCAAGTGTAATGAGATTTAATCTTGATTTTTAGAAATAATACTTTCCCTAATTCTATTCATTCTTGATAGGGGGGAAAAGGACCAAAACAAGAAAATATAAATCTCATTTAACAAGATATTTTTCAAATAAATGTTTCAAGCTTATGCTGCTTGTTTGACTGTTGAAGCTTCTTAGTAGACTCGGACATAATCGACTTTCATGTATTTGGGGTAAGAAGCTGGGTTGGGTGTTGCAAAGTTATCAATTGCATCATTCAAAATTAGGAATTGCTCGAATTTCGGGAGAACAATAGGTTCCCTGCAGTTCACGTAGGTCCCTCCTTGTTAGTAGGATTTGTAGAGATTCCCATCAACATACCAGTCGAGCTCGTTTTCTGTCCAGACCACTGAGTAGATGTGGTATTGAGTGAAATCTAGTTACTATGGGTAAACAGTCCCCGAAGCAAAGCAGATATCAGGATAACTAGGGCCGAAATGGTAACTTCCGTAAATATGAGGTTCCAAATCAGTACTCCAGCCACTGCTCAACTCCATAACGTCTATCTCAGATCCATTAGGCCAGTAGGTACCATTTCCCATCATCCAGAAAGCTGGCCATATGGGATCATCATGCCCTGTAGCAGGGAGAAGTATTCTTGCTTCGAATCTGCCAGTCATAAAAGTCTAGTGGTATTGAGTGTCAAGCCATGCGGACTGATAGTCGTATGTTCTGTTAGTTGGGTAGTAGAGTGTTGGCTTGTAGATTGTCTAGATAACGAGATTGCCATCTTCCGTGTATGCGTTTTCAGGGAAGTAGATTTATTGCTCTTCGTCAGTGTGAGTCATATTATAAGCTACCGTCCATTTGTTGGTATCGACTTCTGGGCCATCAAATTCATCGTTAAAGACAAGTACCCAATCTTCTGTTCTGTCTGAGAGAGTAGCGTTAGGTGATCTCAAGAAGCAAGAGCAGCTTGCGATGCAAATTGTCAGCAGGAACACAGAAAATATTAGATTTTTCTTCATGTTGTTTTTTTGAGAATAGTTGAAGTTTTATTTATTTTAGTTTTTGTTTTTTTCTCTTTAGTCCTAAAATATTACAAAATGTTAATTCTTCCGTCACTTAGTTTTGAAGAAGCTAATTAAACCATGCATTTTAGATGCAATTATCCAATAAATCTTTTTAGCTAGCTTACATTCATGGAAAGAAAAATCCAACTCAGAACAGAAAATCTTTCATAAATCATAAATCAAAAACACACAACTTAAACATCGATGCAAAAGAGATAAAATTTGTATTTTTGATAACAGAATTCTTTAATTCTTAGTATCTTTATTATCAATTTCACTATTTTTTCTTTTTGAATAGCCCCCATTTACTTCTGAGGTTTGTCTCCAAGCCGATTAATACCGAGAGTTTGCTTTTTTGTTATTTCTTCGTAATTAATCACCAAATAGAGTGAATGTTCCAGACCAATAATTCATTCAAATGTATAGACTTCTAATTCAATACAGATAAATTAGGTTTTTGTTCTTTCCCCTGTGAGTATTTCACTTGCATATGTTTGAGACCGCTCAGATGTTCCCTTATTTAGAGTATTATCTATCATCAATGCGACACTTTTTTAATATCAAAATATTAATATTTTTTTCATTTCGTAGTTTTACGAATCTTTACAACAACAACAACAAAACGATTGCTAGTTTGCTTACCCTTCCGATCCAAATGAGAAGTAATCTTAACAGCAAAAAGCATGTGAAGTCTAATCCGGCTGGGTATCGAATAATCTAGGTTAAGGTTCAAGCTAAAACACAAATGTTTCTCCTGTTCCGAAATATGATTGCTATACTTTCAGCATGTAGTCACAGTAGACACCGAAGACCTTTAAGAAATCGAATAAACAAGTAAAAATGTTCCAATGTAATTATTCATTATTTTCTTTTAAGAAATAAATATTATTTTACAGAGTTATTATCCGCTTTAACAAGTAGTAGCATTTACTTATCTGTAAATTCCCTACAACGCTAATATAACCTCGCAAGTGAGAATCCGTCTCGATTCGTGCTCCAAACTTACACGCCATCAGATAATTTTAGTACTTAAGGCAGCCAAGACCAAATAGTCTCCAACTTTATGAACAAAACAGATCATTTTATGATAATTATTTGGGAATATGATTATCCCACAGTGCATCTAAAGAGAAATCCTATTCATTTATTTTAAACAAATGGCTTACTTATTCTTGACTGAGAATCGCTGATTATTGATCTAAATGTGGAATATAATATATTTTCTTAGCTTCATTCTTCTACCCTTCTGGAATGCTATACCTCTGCAACTACTAGTTAACCTTCACTAGCCTTAAGCTGAATGCTCTTGATATCATATCCTTTGTCTATTTTGGTGTGAGATTCATTCCAAGTTTCCTTATGAGACTCTTCATCGATGAAATATCACGAAGTTTCAAGATTTCCTTAGAGAGAACCCTACAAAGGGCATACATAAATCTAAAGTACACTTTCATTCCTTCATTCATGAACATCGCAAAGATTTTTATGACTGTTCCGAAACTCAAATAGCCTGAGAATATGCTGTTAGTGATATCCATGAATAGATCTAAGTAGTCAAATCCGATGTCTTTGAAGTGCTACAGGATCGTCTTGAATGTGTTGCTCTTCGTAGTCACAGTGTCGAAGAATGACTTAGCAAACCGAGTGAAATCACCTTTTTTCATAAGAAAATGCCACCTTAGTGATCTCTCCTCACTTCCAGAACTCGTCTGACAAAGCAAAAACAACAAAAGATCATTTTTCAGCAATGAACAACTCAAAGGAAAAAGATTAAATTCTATTTGAGTTTATTTTATTCTCAAATCAATGAGAAGATGCTATTTTTTTTGGATTATCCTACCTGCTTAGAGTCACTGAGTAATCTAGTCGAATCTTCAATCATGAGTTTGAGCACACAGTATGCTTCTTCTTCTTTCAAGAACACTAACAGCAATGTTGCAATCTGCACTACCATAGGATTATAGTCGATTTAATGATACATTTCCTTAAGCACCCAGAGAATCCGTTTCAGCGCTTCAAAACCTTATTTAGACAGCACACTGAATTTCACTATTTCCTCGATAGGCCGTTCGTCATCCATCAAGGGAGGTGCCGTCTTCAAATGAGCAGGTATATTATCTTTAAAGATGATATTCAATGCAATGTTATATTCCATTTAGTTCTCTGTGAATGTCCGTTTGAAAATGTCTAAAATTATCGTGCGCATCAGATTCATCGGAACACCTCTTCGATCAAAAATGAATCATTACAAAAAGGGCTGCACAACATGGATTATGAAGAAAACATAAAACTTTTTTGTTTAGTTTACTTTCTTATGAGGTATTTCCACTTGAGTGCGAGTACTTCATAATTATCTTCTCGCTGAAAGATCCCATGTCTTATTGTCTATCGAATATCAAGCTTCTCCCAGTGCTTGTTCATCTCTTCCTGAAGAAATATGTTTTTGTTAATATTTGTGGGAACATCAACAAAAAACCCAAGGTAAAAAAAAACACTAAACAAAAGCAAAAACATCCATCCATGCTAAATTTTCTTCAACTCTCTGAAACTATCTAAAATGAATCTTTCGTTGCTGTTTGTCTTCCTATTCGTTTTACATGATCATTTTTGTATCCCGAATATAAGAATATGAACTTCTCAGGCGATATCAATAATTTGGTGTCTTCTTTTATATACCACTGCTGCTAGTTGAAGCACTCTTGATCGATTTGAATCTGTTTCCAATCCTAAAGTGGAACATACCCGTTATTGGTTCCATTATCATTAGATTTCCCGCAGCAACATTTGTTTTGAACTGCTATTGCAACCTAGCCCATTTATCGATTTGTTTTTAAATGATTTATTTTAGAAGATAGTATCAAATGTAATTTTTAGTTTTTCCAATTTCTAAGCGAATTATGTGATAATTTATTATCCCTTCAATCTTTTGCTGGGGTTTTCTGAGTATCAAATTTTCAACTTGAAGCTTTTCTTAAGAAAAAGCAAATTGATTCGAAACTAGCATTATTGATGATTTATTTATGTGTTTTTTTGATGGCTGAGAATTGATATTTTTTTGAGATTCATAGCAAACTGTTTAGCTGGATTAATAGTCTTTGTTAATTTTCAAATGTAATTTCATTATTTTATAATTAAAATGCTTTAATTTATTTATCATTTATGCTGATTGTAAAGATCTGATAAGGAGTAAGAATGAAGATAAATATGTTAACCAAACACGAAAGCCTAACAGTTAAATTCAAAAAAAAGCTTAAGAAACGAAGAAGAAGGAGGTTATATTAGATCAGTGTAAAAATAAAGCAAGCTTTGTTGTCTATGTGGGTTTTAAACAGCAGATTGATTGGTTGAGATAATTGTGTTCAAGTGTCAATCTTTTACAGTTTCAGACTAATGTTACTGCTGTGATTATTTAATATGAGAAGATCTAATCTCCTCGCAGGAGTATCCTCCGCATCATCTCCTTAGGAGCTCTCTAAGTCAGTTTAAATATTTGCCTCGATATGATTTTTCTGCAAGAAATCACTTGAAAGAGAATAACTGCACACTTTCTGGATCTACAAGTTAGCAATATTCGACTAAAATATATTCCCCCCCCCCCCCAAAAAAAACAGCATTAGTTTCAAATAAAATGTATCATAATATCTTGCAAATATTGTATCAGCAAAAACAAAATGATCTGATAATAATATACCTAATCGATGAAATTCTTTTCGATAGTCATCATTGCGTTGTGTGATAGCAATACGTCTTTCATTCCTTTCTCCTTTAGTTTCTTCAAAAAAAATATCAACAATTACTGCTTAAAAAACTACCACCAGCAGCTAAAATATCTTACAATCTCACTGAAAAACTCTTGCTTGATCTCTTGCAACTCCTTTGTTAAACTCATAATAGCCTCCTTTTCTTTCTCTATCTGCAAGCACACTTCTCCATTGCATTATTACGCATCGTCAACATCATTTTGTAGACATTTAATATCATTCTAAACCATCAGTATCTCTTGCGATCTATGAATTGACTCCTACCCAAACCTTTAGATTAGATGTTATTTGGTGGAGTATTCTCTAAATATGATCGCTTTATTGTATTCTGATGCTTGTATTAGCTGTTTTTCACAAGCAATTTCTTTCTTTATGGCATCGATAAACATACCCAAAGAATTCTTCTCAGTGACTAATTAAGAAGTTCTCTGCAAAGAAATTATCATTTTGAGCATTGATCAAAACTATAACGAATAGCTTACTTGATTCAGAGCTTGAAATTCAGAAATATTATTTAAAATCTGCGTGTTCGCATCGATTCCAGGAAGAGTCTAAGCACTCATTGTTAATTTTGAAGGAGAATAGGGCTCACTGTGTTTGGCATGAAGGGAAGATCTCTATCTCGATGTGGCATAGAAATATGTGCTTTGAGAAGGAGTTTATCTACTACTGCTTTCCAGTGGAGTGCTACTGTTTCTATGGCTATGTTCTAAATCATTAAAGGTTCATGGAATTAGAATGATAATATCTATTGTTTTATTAACTAAATACTGCATTCTATCAATAAAAACTAATTCTAAATATCTAGTTTTCTTGCTATTTTTACATATGCTAACTGATCGTTTGGTGATACTTAGTGTTGGATTGGTATTTTGCGATGAAGTTGGTTAATTCCAAAACTATTATCTTACTGTATGTCTTAACGCTAGATGCTAGAGTATTTCTTCTTTTTTGGTAGTTGTGGCATTTATGATAAGTTCGCTTCTAACCGTTTAAGCCCCTCCAAATGATTCGATTGTCTTGCTATTGTTGCTATTCTGAATCTTCTTGAAACTACTCGATTAATGGATATTTGTGTCTTTTAAAACTCTCGGTGGTGATAGATCTTTTGTTGAAAAGAGCTACTCCCTTCCTTCGACATTCTTTAATCGCAATGTGCTGAAATTGTACATTCCCAATTTGTCAACCTGCTATCTAGCAAAAGAAAGAGTAAATTTAAGTTTTTAATGTCTCTGGTCGTTGAAATCCTTATTGTATGCTGACTTTTTGTAAGGTGAGATGATCTTATATGCTTTTTAGGCTATGAGAAATCGCAAAAGAGATTCATCTTCAGATTTATTATTCCCTTCATGCGTGCTCTAAGATTTCGATTGTTTCAGGGTTAACTACACAGACTCTTTGCTGTTACCTCTAACAGCAACTTAAGGTGATCTTCTTCCTTGCAATTTCAATGGACTATTGCTGCGGATTAGCATTTGTTAAGTTCGAGGAATTACTCTTTTCTTGTTTGATAAAATACTTGTCTCTTTCAAGATTTTTTTTGTTCGCAGAAAGAAAGAGAGCATACTCGATAAGTATAACCACTTACTCTTTATTGTAATTAATTCAATAAACTGAGTAAAATATCTTAAAAATCGAGGAACTTATTCCCTTCCCACTCACTCAAAAAAAAAAATTTAGACACAAAGACAACAGTTTTACAGTAAATTCGATGTGAAAATATCATCTAATAATTTTTTATCCAAACTTTCTTTTTTTCGCTGCTTATCCATTCTTTTTGACTAAACTCTAAATCAATTACTTCAATGTGCATCTATTTCCAACACAAAAAATGCAATTTTTGTTAAATGGATTTTAAGTATTCAATTAATGAAAAGGATAGAATAAATTATAATTAAAAGAAAAAAATGAAAATTTATAATAATAGCGAAGAGATATTTTATTAGGAAAGATATTTGTTTTAGAAACACAAAATAAACAAAAATATTTCTGGTTTTTTTTTTTGGTTACAACATTTTGACTGTGTTACACTTTGCTGATTTAAATGCTATCTTTAAAACCACTTTGATCTCTCTGTCTCATTCTAGAAATCATCGTCGTGTTCACTTCAGCTTGATAATCAGCGGAGCAGCTATTGACCCTACCTATCCAAGCAAATCTGCAAAGATTTTCTTAGGCAAAGCTGAATAACCTTTTTCATTTTAAATTATCATAAAAAATATTTGTTTTCAGTAAAAAATTTATGATTAATAGCAAAATTAATTTCACCTGAGGCAAAGCTGATTCCAATAAATGCAACTAGAAGCAATATGGGATAAAGAAGGAGTGGATTAGCCATCCATCTTAGCACATCGTCATACATGAAGAAAGCTAGTATCAGCCACATCCATTTTGGCACTTATCCAGAGAATGATGTGTTCTACAAAGAAAGAGTTATATTTGAGAAATAAACAAACAAAAATTCAACTTTTAATTATGCTTACTCTTTTGTGCATAACCTTATTCAATTCTTCTTCTGATTCTTCATGGAAGGAGTTGCGTATTTTTGTTTATTGCGAAACAGTCAACAAAATTGGCTCTTCTACGCTGCCTCTGAGTTGCGCAATACGATCATTTTCAATGGATCCCTTGTTGGTTTGATCGAAGATATAAATTTTCTGGAAGAGATAAATGACTTCTTCAACTTTCTTTCTAGCAGAATCAAACAGCTCTTAGATGTCTTTTTCTTCGATTTCTTTCCATTTCCTTGTCATGCTGTTTTCGTCTTTCAAGAAATCACTCTTGAATCTAAGAAAATTTAAAATACCATTTTTTCAAGGTTAAATGCGTTTGTCTTTGCATGTGATTACAATGCTAAACACAACATTTACCCAATTATCTGCTCCAAATTTTAGTCATTTTTTACTTTTTAAGCAAGAAATAAGGCAATTCTTTGATTTTTTTAGTGACATCTTCTTCGAGATAAATATAAGCAGCCATCAGCAAGCGACTAATCTCTTAGTTGACTCTCTCAGGAGGGAAGTAATCGATAATCTATTATCTCATGATAACTTCATTGACAGCTTTGATTTCTTCGAATCCTTTTCTGAGATCAACCCAGAAATCTTTATTCAACTCATCAAACAAATTACTGAGGAGAGTATCAGTCTGTCTCTTGATTTATGATTCTTAGCCTTTAATAAATTTATTAAATCGCAGGTTCTGAGCATTTTGGATCAACTCTTCTGCTGATTTCTGCATATTTTGTTAAGTCTTAATCACTTCCCATTCTTCAGAGTATTCTGCAAAAGGAATAGATTAAGATATCCCTTCTTAGACTTGAATCTTGATTTCTTATCTCAGGACTTCCACCTCAGCTAAGAACTCTCCGAAAGTCCCTAAGAATAATTAAATTATTCAGGAATTTATTTTGATATTATGATAAATTTGGTGTGGAAAGTAGTTTTTTTAATTCAATATTTCTTCAATTTAATTTACCAAAAGCTTCATTAAGGTCAGTGAGAGACTCTTTCAGAGTTGTTTTCACTGTTTCTTGTAAGGTGCTCATTTATTTTTTGAATATAGGGAAGAGAATAGCTTTTATCTCATCTTTAAGTACATTTCTCATTTGAATTCGTATGGATTCAATATAATACTATGATTCGGAATCGTAGAATTACAGTGATTTAGCAACTAAACCTTGTGCTTTCTCAACAAAATCATTTTGAAACGAGCTATCCACTGCTGCTCTCATCTATTAAAATGCCTTATTAACTAACTCCAGAGATTGATCTTTGATCTTCAAGCACCTGACTTGAGATGCTTGTAGTTTCTAATTTGGCAGATTCAAATCCTCATTTTTTTAGATTGTTTCCCAGATCGTCTCAGCCAATTCCTCCAATGCCTCAATCGGAATATTTGTATCGTAATTATATCCTTAAAACATGTTTCCAGGATTGGAAGGATTCACAAACCTATCCCTTAAGTCTGCCATGTCTGCTTCGAATTTCTATCGCTGGTAAACAAAATGAGATGCCTTGAAGAAATCGATTTTGAATAGAGCTTCTGGAGGGACATTTTAGAATTCAGCTGGCTTGATAACCTCCGCCCAGATACCGTAGATTTCAGCTTTGATGGAATCACAGATTTCAGTGAAATTTTCGACTTGATCGTTGAAATCTCTGATGACTATGAGTAGCTGCTTGACTTGATCGGATTTAAATAGTCTAACATTCATTTCCATGATTGTCTTGATGATACTGTACTCAGATTCATGACCTAAATTCTAAAGAAAAGAGAGTGAGGATTATTAATGGACTCATTATTGTGTCCTTTGACTTAATATTAAAATCATAGTAACATTTTTCTCATTATTTTTTATTCAATTATCCCAAGATTGTTGCTTCTTTGTTTTTCATAATAAATGAGTAATTATTTTTTACCATAGAATTGCAGTTCACAATGAGTACTTGCGAAAAAGCGAGAGCAAATAGAGCAGTGGATCTCTCATAAAACTAAGAATCATATAAATACAATTTAGAATCACAATAAAATATCATCAAAGTAAATTTGTTTAAGTTTTACTTCAGATCCTCTTTCATTCTTGCCTCTTTATCTGCTGTTGGAACCTTCGACATCAAGAATGATTAGATTCGCTGATTTATCTCTTGACACAAAGATTCCTTTTGTTGTCTAAACCTTATTTGGTCCTTGAAGCGTTTCAAAGGAAGTTCCGAAGACTCTGTTAAGCATTGTTGATTTTCCTGAGTTCTATGATCCAATCACTGAAACAATATTGTAGTTTTTATTCAAGATGCTTAGACCTGATTCAGTGATGAATTTAGTCATGCCTTGACTATCAAAAGCAATCAAACAATATTTATTACAGTACTCTGATTGAAAATATGGTATTTTTGAAGAATCAAGACAAGCTTCAAACAAATTTACTTGAGTTAGCATCGCTCATCTATGAGTTAGTGGTAGCTCATCTATTAGTTCTTTCTTTTCGTTTGATTTTGCTGGGTTGCGTTTGCTAGAATTAATATTTTTTTTCAGATATGAACAATTACTTTTAATTGACTCATTTGAGAAAAAAAAAGAAGCAATTTCCTAATGATAATTACTCAGTTTAGTTTTGCAAATTCCCAAAGAAAGCAGGGAGGATGCTGACGCTGACAACGATAATGGCTAAAGATATTTTTAATGAATTATTTATTGTTTTTTGGCTTTTAGATAATCTTAAAAAAAATTTCTTTTAACTTGGGAGAAATCTCAAAAGAACTAAGGGGAGGAAAGTATCATTTCAGGCATGAAAATGCTATCTACTAAATGCGTATTTGTCCTTGGGAGCTGAACTCTTATTTCAAGAGCATTTCTATGCTGTACATCGTCGAGAGAGAAGAAATAGAAGACACTCTACCCGGAAAAAAAAGAAAAGTATCATGAATTGTTCTCAGCAAAATTTCACAAAAAAATGAATAA
>Ga0302271_10004603_pt1 | contig 10935 bp, 7 predicted proteins | sample III_Bog_N1_1_FD_198767 | JGI IMG/M metagenome (GOLD analysis project Ga0302271, IMG submission 198767) | Peat permafrost microbial communities from Stordalen Mire near Abisko, Sweden - III_Bog_N1_1 | ecosystem: Environmental > Terrestrial > Soil > Wetlands > Peat | place: Sweden: Abisko... | reverse complement strand
CATAACAAAGTGAGTTTAATCATGTGTTAAGTCTACTGAAATTAGCATTAAAGGTTAGAGACATTCATGGGGTGCTTCTTGATGCTAAGCTTGACCAATTAGACAGTCCAGAAGAAGGATGGCCTGAGAAAGTTAAGTTGGGTGTATGTAGATTTTTTAATAATCATGGAAATGCAAGAGGAAATAAGAAAGATAAAAGGAAAACGAGGAGACAAAATATTAGAAAAATTAAGGAAACTAAGATTTAAATTGTTTGTATTGACGATAGCTAAGAGGAAGAAGAAGATACTAATACTGACAGAAATGTCAAACTGGAGTAGAAACCAAGTAATTAATTGATAAACAAGCATAACTAAGGATCTTCTAAGTTGATGGAGAATGAAGAAACAGAAAATATTAGCGATGAAAATGCTTAGGATAATAAAAGAGAAAGTGTAGTTTAATAAGTAAATAAGGGTTCAAAAGTATGCCGATTAGAAGAACAGGAAACGATAGATAGAAGGATTACTAGGAGTTAGCTGAGAAATAATTTATTGGAAGAAAGTAATAAAATTGATGGAGAGGCTTTTAAGGATGAGGAGGAGGAGAATAAGACTAAAAGAGACAATGAAAATAAAAAAGAAAAATTGAATAGACAGAGTTAAATAGTGAAGAGAACCAAGAAAATATAAAAATTAAAAAAATACCTAAAAAAATCAGAAGAGAAAAAGAGATTCAAACAGACTTTAAGAAAAAAAAGTGATGGAAACTTAATAAATCAAAATAATAATACATCTCAAGGACATAATAAGGGTAGTAGTAGTTGTATGATGACAAGATCGAAAGTGTAGTCGAAGCAATCTTGAAAGGAATGTAAAAGAAAAGGAGAAGGGGAATAAGGAGAATCAAAAAAAGAGGAGAAAATAAACTATATTTTGTTAGCCATTCTTAACCTACCACATTTGACTAATGATGTGCTTCATATTATTGATTGATTTATTATTTTTTCCATTTTGGTGTTGTCGTCCACAGATTTTAAGTTATCAATAATAAAAATTCCTTTTTTACTTTGTTTTCTTTAATCCCACTGAGCAGCCATTGGTTAATCAAATTAGAAATAACTAAAGTCATAAGATCGATACAAATAACACATTATCAAATAAAAGGATAATTAATTAGAGTACTTATGGCTGAAAAATACATTTACAATCAATCAATCCATAGTCAACATAACAAATTACAACAAAAACCAAATACCTTTTGCTCTCTTGGCTGCTTGAATCCCTAACTACTTATCAACGTTCTCCGTATTACAGTCTTATCCGCTTTGGTTATTTTTATGAAGCTTACGCTGCGGAGCAAGAAGCAGGGAATAATCCATTCTAAAACCTCTTTATTTCATACGAAATATTTAGATTATCTAAATTCAAATCTCTAACACCTAAATTTACTGTGTTGCTATTGCTCGTCTATTTCAATTTGATATTCTTAACCACATCATCTTGACTGTTATTATTGCTATTATCCCTATTATTGTTACTTCTATTATATTCTCTATCTCTAGATATTTAATCTATCTTTCTCTTACGATATTTCTCTAATATCTCATCCACAAGTTACGTGCTATGACGAACAGCATTGTTAGTAGTACCATTACTTCCATAGCTGCTACTACTATAACTTCTCTTACCATCTCTATTTCTATCATTTCTAATCTATTAATCAGGTTCTGTACATGAATTCACGATGCCGTAGCTTATCGAAGCTGGTGATTTATCATTGGTACAACTTCTAGACAGCAGATATGAAAGTCTATTATTAAGATTCTACTATTCTTGCGTGCCATTTTTATTCTAACGACTTTAGTGAGTTTCAGATGAACTTGAAGGAAGAGTGATATTCTTAATCTTACTTCGAAGTATCTCAGAACGATGATCATCTACGTTATTATTACGCATGGACTAGGTTGAATCATTATAATTCACAGTTCTACTCTATTAATATTATTATTAATTCAATATGTTATTAACCTATCCACTACTACTCGATTAACTCCTTGCTTTTTATCTCTCATTATCCTTGATAAGCTTAACATACTGCTACTTCAATGACAGCAGTTCTTCACTTTGCTCATTAGATTTATTCATTTTTCTTGAATCACTTGAATACTTTGAATATTACTATTACTATTATTTATTCTTTTGTCCTCCTTTCTATTTGTCAGTTATTTTGGCATTGTTCTAGCCATATTTTCTGTTAGGAACATCCATAGAGAGATCTTCACTACTTGAAGCTTTGAATAGCGAATCAAAAATAGATTCTTTATTATGCTTCGAAAGAACTGTAGGATTCTTTTACTATTCTGGTATTCTATCATTCATTATAATATCATAACTCTCACTTGCTACAGATCCTCCATTTAGCTCATCCTCATCTTCTTCTCCTTACTGAATGGCTTCTAATTAAGCTTAGCAAGTTGATAGTTTCTTGAGTAATTCTTTGATTTTATATTCATATGCTTTTGTATTAACTTTGATGTCTGTCTCAAGCAGTTCCAACTTATTCTAATACACTTTATTCTTCTAGATAACCTTATCTAATTTGATCATAGCATCTTCCCTTTCTTTATTTGCTTATAGTATCTACTAAGCTAATCCATTCTTGGATTCTCTCTCATATCGTAATCTGTCTTCTAATTCATCTTTTTCCAAGCGAACTCTGGAATACTTGATCTTAAGTTGTTCGTGTTTCTAGAATAGCAGCAAGAACGATAAATCCTATTGTTTGCTTGGATTTTTATTGTTGTTTTCTTTCATATTATTCTTCTTCAAAGGACTATTTGAAGATGATTGCTCATAGTCTTCCTAGAATAATTCACTCAGATTATTTGTGTCAGCATCTTAAAACATATTATTGTTATTCGTTCTATTCTTGTGGCCACTGAACGAATTACTGTAGCTATTCCTTCTCCCTTCATGCTATTAATGCTTGTTGTCTTTCTTTGCACTCGAGAAACTTAACCTATGATTGGTTCTATTTTATTATTGTTATTATTCACTTTCATTTAATAATCCAGTGAAATAACTATTCCTATTATTACCAAGACTACTTCCATTCTAATACTCAACACTATTCCTACTGAGTCTATCTTCACTTTGTCCTTCTATTTATATCTCTAACTCTTTGTTGTTAATAACAGATTTGCTTTGATCAGCTGATGGATTCAAAGAACCTTCATCGTAACAATCGTTTCTTGGAATATCCTATTAATGCAGGTGCTTCTAAGTGACTATTTGGTTCTTATTGCGTTATTCAACTGCAGCAGTAGCAGAAATACCCGTGCGCTATTAAAGACCTGTATTCTTATTGTCTATGCTGGATGTTTACTTTTTACTCTTCTCAGACTACAAAGTGTTATGGAACAGTGTATCTGAGAATTAAGGGGTATCACTTTGTCTTATCATTGGATAATCTTGGCCTATGATCCCACTTGAATCGATAGTTGCACTAGCTTCTTGCTTAGCAATCCTAAATAGGTTATTCTTATGATAATTACTGCTCTATTTTGATTGATTACTCCCCTAATATTCTTGAATCTAAGCTAACTACCTATTCTTATTCTCAATTCTACTCCCTTTCGAACAACTTCTACTATTCTCTTCTACATTATTACTTTACTATTCCTCTTCCTTCTTATCCTATTAATGAATCCAGTCTTCCCCCATTGCGAATACAAAGTTGCTTCCACTGATTACTCTTCTAACACTCTTTTCCTTGATTTTACTGACTCTCATAGGAAACTCAATTGCCTCATTTATCTCCTCACCAAGTCCTAATTTCCCTTCTGTGTTGTCACCCCAAGTGTACACTTTGCCTTGGATATCGAGCAGACATATGAACTCATGTCCAATGCTGAAATCAAGAAGTCTATTCTGAATGCTTGTACTCTACGTAGGCACTCCACTCTCACCGAAAAAACCACTCCCCCAAAGGTACCTTCAATGAGCAAAACCAAAATAATGAAGTTTCTAAATACCCATCAAATACAATGTACAAACTGTATTATTTTAACTTACAACTTCCCTTGCAATGACAAAGCTGCAGAGAAAGGCTAGTTACCAGCAGCGACTTTAACAAATTGCACATCTACTTCTTAGCCTTCGCTATCCTCTTGCACTCTAATCTACACAACAGTGTTTTAAATCGTTCCTTCTGTCTCGCATCCTAGCTACCCTTGCTCGTTACTGCCACAAGCAAGAATCTAACCTCCTTATGTTAGGAACAGAGAATGTGTGTCTCCACATGAAACAGCAACTACAATATCTGAACCTTCATAAATTATCTCCCTAGGAAAAAACTCATTTCCTTCACAACCCGTTCCAAGTTGTCCTGCTCGTCCATCACCAAAACCCCACATTTGACCTTCATCTAAGACAAAATATTAGTTTTCAGTATTATTGTTATTTTGATTCTTTTTACTTGTGATAGCTATTGTGTTGCTTCTTCCACAGGCAACTGAAATAACATCCTCGAGTTCTACTTTCTAAGGCAAAGGCATATTCTCATCACTGCCAATACCAAGCTATCCTTAGTCATTGCATCCCCATGAGAACAAGTCACCTTAGCTACTCACAACTGCTGTATGGAATGCACCACAACTTAACATAACTGCTCGTATGCTTGTAATAAAAAGATATTTCAAGTAAATGAATGTTTTGTGTAAAATGATAGTATTCTGATACCCTTTGAGTGCTTCTACAAGTGTAGGAGCTGATTTAAAGTAGTTTTGGTTCAGAGCCAGTCCAAGTTAACCTTGGCTGTTGTTTCCCATAGCATAGACATACCCATTCTGAGCGATAAAAGCAGAATGCTACTCTCCACATGCAATCTCTTCAATTAGCACGCTGAAACTAGTGAAACGAGGGCTCAGTGCTATCTTCCCTAATGGCCATTTAGAGAGAGAGATCAACAAAATATCCATTGAAATATTGTGTGTGTTTGCTTACCGATTTCCTTAGAGGCTTGGCCAAGTTATCCATACGCATCAGCTTCAAAAGATCAAAATAGCACAATGTACTTCATCCAATAAATCCAAAACATTTGTTATCTGTTTACATCCCCAGACATAAATCGGTGTGAAATCTTTTGGTCTGGTTGATTTCCTGGAGACTCGTTGGTTGAGCAGTTGTTGCTTCTGTTGTTGTTACTGCGAGTGAGACATTTCTTTCAAATAATTTTCTTCTAATTTCTGTTCAAACGCTTCTTCTTTTTAACAATTTTTGAAAATTTGATTTAAGAACCTTAGAATAACAAAATATTTCTTTTTTCAGATAATTCTTTGCTATCAAATCAGAAGGCAAGAAGTATTCTTCAGTTAGTTTGGTGGGTATTGGCAGGAATATCTTATCTATTAGCTTAGGGGAGGGGAGCTTTAATTTGTTGAGTTCAACTCTGAAGAACAAAAAATGCTTTGCTAGTTATATGATCCCCTAAATTGAAGAAATCAGCAATAATAACCAAAATATATTTGTCTTTTTGGTTGATATCATTCTTCTATGATTGAGTTATTGAATTGTTTATGCTAATTAATTTTTCTTTTCTCATTCTTCATATTTACATTGAAAAATCTTAATATTTGGTCTAAAAATTGCAGTCCAATTTACAAACAAGCACACAACATAGCCAAACAAAACCACTCCTCATTTGTTCTTTTGTACTTCTAGCACATCTCTCTTTCATTTCATGGACAGCATTGTTTACCATGTTTCTAGTGCTTCCAGCCCATGTTTTTCAATATGACCTCTACCATTATTTGTCAAAACTGAGCCATCTTCTGGATGCAGAATAAGCAACGCTGGAATCCCTTGGATGTGTTCCTTGTACTCAAGGTAGTATTTAATCTTATTTGAGTCTTTAAACTCATACGAAATCCAAGGTACATCTTAGAAATACTCCAAGAACTACGATTACTTCTAGTCAAATGGGAAATACAATATCTCCAATGCCTTATCTCCTTCACCATTGATTTAGTTGTAGAACTCAATCAAATTAGGAAGAAACCTATTAAATGGCTCACAATATGCTGCTCCAAACAGCAGTCCAACTAGTTTAGCTTCTTTTAAGCTTGTCCCATCACAAGGACCTTCTCTAGTAATAAATGAAGCTCCAAACTTATCCATTTGCTTTAATAAGGACAATTCAATAAATTCAAGTGCTAATATATTTTTAAATGGGGAGAGAAGAACACAAACAAATTGGAGTATCCTAAGAGAAGATTAAAACATAATAATCGACAAACAGTTAGATATTTCATAAACATCCTTGATTGACTCTTAAGGATAAATATATTTCCATTTTCTCTTCATTTTTGTTGGTAGACTGTGTTGAGTACAATACTCATTAAAATGTTTAAGTTAAAAATATACTTTTAAAACTAATTTACAACCTTTTATTTATTTACATATTTTTACTATTCATATGATGTTTTGGAATCACTTGGAGTATCCAAATATTTTGTAGGATAATCCATCAATTTATCATCACTCACCGAAATTTTCAATGAATTTCAAAGCAAATCTTAATCTCCTCACAGCTGCTTATTTCCCTATCACTTACGCAGTCAACCCAACTGTGTGTGATTAATGATACCCCGTCAATGCAAATCTCATCACTGACATCGCATCTGTCTTATGAATCTTAGTGTTCACAGTCTCCAGATAGAAATGCACACTTTTATTAATCACTGTGTCTTTAAACTAAGAATCGGGTATTTTCTTATTAAATATATTAATCATATCTTTTAAGACTTAAATATACTTCCTGTTTGTCTCTTTATCTTGTAGAATCGCTTAGATAGCTTGCTTACTGAGCACAGACTCGAATTAAGGATCGACGAAGAAGAACGCATAGCTCTTGAGATCTTCCCAGAATCTGATTCGGTTTGTGATTAATTCAATTATTTATACCATATTTTTATCTTTAACCTTCGCGATGCTCTCGAGATACTCACTGCCAATCACCATAACTAATTAAGCTTAGAAATCCTTAATTAGCTGCTAACTTTGCTCTTCATCGGGGTTTTCTCCAAACAACGGAGCATATTTCTATCTAATATAACTTCTGTTCAAGAAATTCAACTTTTCCTTATCAAAGTTCTTTATCTCAGTTAAAAGATCGTGCTCATCGAAATGGCTTTGGATGTACTCCGGGCTGTGTATCTGAGATGTATATTCTGCTTCTCGTGATTTGATTATTTTTTAGTAGTCTTATGCTGACATTCCACGATTCAAAGAAGTAGATTAATTAGGTCCTTGCGCTTTAAGCGTTGGAGTTTTAGTATCTTCACTTGACATGTTTTCAACAGAAGTAACATGATTCGTTTCGGATGATTGAGAATTACCCACAGCATTGGTTTATTATGCTTGTGTATTGGATTTCGATTGCCAGATTTATGACATTACGAAGTTTGAAAGAGCTTCAAGTTGATAGCCTTTTGAGATGAATTAGTTTATTCTAAATTTCTCATACATCTATCCAGCACTCAGCTTTGAGCCATCAGACTATCCACAACAACAACAGACCATAAATTTATTTATTTTAAAAAAATAACACATTTCTTTTTTGTAAATATCCATCTCTGTAAATAAATCGCTTACTGCCTTCATATTTGGTAGATGATAGAATTTAGGAGATTCAGCTGCTAAGACATCATAGATGAGTTGCTACTTGGGAAGATCAGTTAGCCATTCGACTTACCTAACAACATGTGAAATTCTCAGATCTAAATCATCGACTGCAAACATAAAGAATTTCGTGGGACATCCATCGTTCTTGATAAGAACATTGTTCTAGAGATATCCTTTCTTAGTTGCTAAATCTGAATGGAGTTCATCAGCAAATTTAACTTCCTCGAAGAACTGCTTGCTGTGCTTTGTCTTCAAGTTGATTACAACAACAAAATAAGGAATACCCATAAATAAATATTTTTTTTGGAGGGAAATCAAATCCTTACTTTCAATCTGATTGAGTATTTCATTCCTTTATGGAGGTTCTCAGTTATCTTTTGTTCCGATAAATTTCTACAAGTGCCATTGTAGAAGGGAATCTTAACTCCTCCTGATTTATTAGTTTCGTTTGTTGAGGAGAACTTTTCAGTTTAGCAGAAACATCTGAACGCTTTGTCTTCAGAGATCAGCTTCTCTGCGACTTCTTTATAGCGATCGAGCTTTCGAGAGGAATGATGCGAATCAGAAGTGGGGATGGTGGTATTGATGCTGGTATGTGGACCTAGGAAATGAAGTAAATGTTAGTAAATTCTTGGAAAATATAAATTTAATTTCTCAAATAATACATCTCAATCTCCACATAATTCTAGCCATTCTTAAATCTATTTTGCCCAATACCTTCATCCCAGGAGATAGTCTTATTCAAGATCGATAATGTGTCTTTCTCGAAATTTGTGTGAGTTTTATCCTGTTAGAAGTCACGTTATTACATTAAGGTAAAATAGAAGTCTATCGCAAATGAATAAAAATGATTATTTCTACATTCTCTTTGATATCATCAAAATGAAGAATGAGCTATCCTCCTTTGCTACTTGCAAGGTAGAATGCCACTAAAGAAGCCCTGAATGTATTGAGATTGAGTTCCTAATAGCTATTGAGGTTGAGTTTAACTCGAATATCTCGAAATGTTGAGAAGCAATACCTTCTCACAATACCTCTACAAATCATAGAATTTGGCAGTATTTATTGATTTTGTTTTTTGAAAGAAAAATAGCTATAGGAAAAGATAATTCTTTTTTCGCTAGTAGATCATAACACATAATTAGCAGACTTCTGGAAATGATTATTTGGAAAGTATTAATTTTGGTTTCCTTGGATTGTTCTGGAAAACAAACAAAAAAACAGAATCAACTTCTAAGATTTTTGCTAAAAGTATCGTAAAAAGCGAAATAGGAAATGGTTAGGCTTTGATGATTATGAAGAAGATAGAATTCCTGTTGTATTAGGGGATTTGAAAAATTTTCAAATATTTTTAAAGAACACAGCAGGATAGAGGTAATAAGAAATAAGAATTAATATGAGAAAGGGGAACAATAATCTAAATATTTCAAAGATAATTCATTGATGATTAATAATTTTTGAATTTGGTTTTTAAAGTTCGTCAAGCTAAGTCAGATTGCTAGTTCTAGCAGGATGACATTAGCAGAGATGTAAATATTATATTAAATAAAATAAAGAAGATTTTGATTATTTTTTAGTTAACGAATTAAGCTGTTATAATCAAAAAGAAGTAATTTTTCTTATCACACTTCAATACAATTAGTTTTAGTTGAATCACACTTACATAATCTCCAAATCCATCAATATGCACGATTAAAGCATGAACTCTGAAGATATTGATGGGTAAGATAGCAGTGTCCCTTCAACACAGCAGATCTATTCTAAGATGAAACGAAGATAACGGAAATACACGAAATATTTATAATTATTAGGTTTGCTGGGTGTTATGCTTGTCACAATAGCTTATTCCGCAAATAGCGATCAAAACGAGTCTGTGGATATCGACTAAGTCGAACTACCTGTAGTAATCAAGGAGGATCTAGCCGCGTTTTTGAAAGAGAATACGCAAGGGTTTGTGTTCTCCTTCAAGGATGTGTTTATAGATTACTAAACGATTTAGTTTGCTAACAATTAATCGTCTAAAATACGATATTTCCTGAGTCTGTTTGATGAGGTTGTATTTGGTCAAATCAATGATGGTCATGTTATCAATGCGAAGGAATAAAATGTATTAGATCAATGTGTGAATGAGCATGAAGAAGAAAAAGAGATCATTAACAATACGATTAGAAGGCTTTAGGAGGAGTTGGCAGAGCTGACTAAGAGGAAAGGGAAACTATTAAGATTTTAGCTGGAAGCTATGGAAGGGTATTTAGAGTTAAGAGAGCATTAAATAAGATTTGCAGGGGAAGATGTTGCATAAGGGTTGTAGTACATAGAGTATTCAAGGAATAAAGTTAAGAATTTGATCAAATGGATTAGTTAAGATAAAGGAAAGGAGACATTTATCGAGGAGATAAAAATAGAAGAGGAAGAAAATTTTCAAAAAAATGGAAATGTTTAGTTTTGCGAAGAAGAAGGATAAAAGTTCAATATTACTCATCAGTTTTGTAGATAATAAGATGCAATTAAATCACAAGAAGAATAAGATAAATTGGATTCAGATGGGTAAAGAAACTAAACTGACTCAGAAACTGTTGTTGTTGTTGTTGTTGAGGAAGAATTAGATAAAATGATATTCTGGGATAAGTCTAGTGGGTAGTTTTAATGGAGAGAAGAGAAAGAAGAGGAATTTGGGATAAGAGCAGAATTATTGGAAGACAATGCTGAAAAGAAGGGTGTCTTTTAGATAATAGAAGATGAGTTGGAATTGATAAGTAGATTGGTATGGGAGATTGAAATGTATGTGATGGAGTATGAAGAAAAGAATTTAAGATAAAGTCTAAGGAGATTGTTTTAGAAGAAAGTTACAAGATAAGTTAAAGGAGATGAAGGAGAAGAGATGGAGAGATATCTTGAGTAAGACGCAAGATTTCGAGAAGGAGTATTTTTGAAAAGATGGAGATTAGAGAGATTGAAGAGGGAAGTGAGATAATAGAGCAAAGTTTTGGAAGAAGAGTATCACAGATAAGTTAAAGAAAGAATTAATTCATTTGTAGATTCGTATTTTAAATGCATTAGAGATGGATTATGAAAGAGAGATGGAAAGTGAAAGATTACAGATACAATTTTAAGAAAAGATGTTTTAGGTTATCGTAAAGAAGATTCTTTTTGATATTGTACTACCTACCCCCAAAGGCTCAAAGAAGGAAGAATGGTTTGGGATGGGATAATAAAGTCAAAATGGATTTAAATTTTTTTTGAAAGCTGTGAAGAAAGGGATGGTGGTGAT
>Ga0302271_10004599_pt1 | contig 10947 bp, 9 predicted proteins | sample III_Bog_N1_1_FD_198767 | JGI IMG/M metagenome (GOLD analysis project Ga0302271, IMG submission 198767) | Peat permafrost microbial communities from Stordalen Mire near Abisko, Sweden - III_Bog_N1_1 | ecosystem: Environmental > Terrestrial > Soil > Wetlands > Peat | place: Sweden: Abisko... | reverse complement strand
AGGCTATTCAGTAACACCTTCAACTAAGGTTGTTGGAGCTTGAGGAGCTTCAACTACTGCAGTTGCTACATCTTCTACTGTGTGACTAGCAACTGCATGGGCTGGTTTTTCTTCTTCCATTTTCTTGGAATGATCTTCTTCAACACTGCATGATCACAATGAAACAATCTATTAGAAAGAAAACTTAAAAATATTCAAGAATGTTTTCTTACATCATTTCATGGGATGGCTCAGCAGAAGACATTCTGAAATAGAAACTTATTCTAAATGCTATTAGTTATTTTGATAATTTGTGAAAATTTTGATTTTCTTTTTTTATATGAGAAACTAAGTGGGCGGACAGTGAATTGCTTGGGATTTTGGCAATCTAAAATATATTTTCAATTAAATTTCCTGAGAATGCAAATATCTTAATAAATTAGGGAAAGTTTTTGTTTCAATTCTGTAAAATGAAGTAGTTTTGTGTCATTGGCAAATATTCAAGTGTCTTTCCTAATAATAATGGTGTCTCTAATAAGCCCAAGGGTAGTTCAGTATCATTTTTCTTTGTTTGGTAATTGAAATGTATGGTAAAGTAATCAAAAATAACTTTATTGATCGATGCAAAACCAGACCAAAAATTTGAATTTATCTTATGATACAACAAATCTATCAATTTTTGAAAATCTCAATAATTTAAAGTTAAACCGTACACTAATCTTCCTGCTCCCTCCAATTTTTCAGAGAAAAAAAGTTTTAAATAATTCAAAAAAATATTTTTTTCCCTAATTAAGAACTCCTTTGTCTCTCCTTCAGATCTTCAAGCAAACTTAACAAAACAAAAATAAAACTATGAGCTCATAAATTTATTCTTTTTTCCAGGATGATTAACCCTTCGCTACCATCGATCAGTATAAAATGCTTGTGTTCTCAATAACGAAAAAGACAAGTTGGTGTTGGTGTATTGTTGTTCCTTATATAAGAGGATTGTTTTGAAGGAAGAGTAATTTCAATAATATCTTACATATTACTAGATTTTCAAAATAAAGCTGAGAAACAATAAATAGCTCAATACTACAAGAATAATGAAAGTTTTTATTCAGATTGCTGATTTTTCTGAAGAAGAATGCAACGCGAGCAGTGATTCTTGATAAAGATTTTCAAATTTCTACACAAGATCCTTGAAATTCTTGAATCCAGGGAAGTAATTGATATCAACGATGTAATACTCCTGTGTGCCCGTTCGCTGCACAATATCATATCCGAATAGGTTTAATTGGAAATATTTCCTGATCATCTGCGACAATTCAGAGACTAACGCATGGTCTAATCTCGAGTAAGGATATTCCAATTTATCTGGAACATGAATTGGAAGCTATTCCTTGAAACTCTTTTGAGAATCAAAGAACCAAATCGCTTCGTTTTCTTTGCCAGTATGAGACGCTGCTGTAATGTTAGGAATGGATACTCGAACTTGCTTTTCAGTGTAGTTCCCTATGGTGTATATTTTATTGATAACTCCATCATGATTGATCATCTCTTGAATGATCACTGGCACAGAGCTACACAAATAATTTAATTACAAAAAGATTTTAACATGGAGAAACGAAAAGAAGAAATGGATATGATGAATGCGAAAATTACCCCATAGGATGAGAAGAGAAGAAATTTTGAAGTGATTCATAGTTAAGAACAACAGCCATTGAGTGACTAGCTCTGCTTGATGAAGCTTCTACTGTCTTGACAAATACTGGGAAGTTAAGTTTATTTTTGACAATTTCTTAAAGAAAATCCGCATGCGTGTTGGTATTGGGATCAAACGCCAGTAACTTTGGAGTCGATACGATTATCGAAGAGGATTTGTCAGCAAGTGCAGCTTTGCAATCCTCTGTGTTAAGCATCTGGATAATTTGTTCATTAAAATCAATTCTACTGCGAATTTTATCGTTGTGCTACGTGTCATCGAGAATGCAGATTTGCTTGCCAAATCGATTAATGAAATCGGTGAAGTTTGTTTCTTGAATTTGAAGTAATTCAAGATTAAGCGCAGATTTGCCTTTGAAGAAATCCTAGAATTTATGAAGTAATATCGAAATCGTTTGAGAATTCTTAGAAACATAAGGAATTTGATCATAAGGTAATCTAAAATCTAATGGAGTGAATTTATACGGGTAGTGAGCATAGATTAGCTAATAGCTGTTCATTTAGCTCATCTTTCCATAGTCAAAGTATGTACCAATATTTTAAATCACTAGAGAACTCTTATTGTCTTCTTGAGCTTGTTTCGTGTGAAGGAACAGAATAGCTGGGGTTATCTGGCACATGGAATTCACATGATAATCAACCCACCCTTTTGAGTAGGAAGATTCTTCAAGCTGACGTCGTTTATGGAATTCTTAAGCAAATCCAGAAAAGAGAATGAGTTTGACTTGAAGATTGATCTTAATTTCAGCAAATAATGCGAGGTTATGACTGACAAATACTACTTCCTTCACGTGTTGAGTTGAGGAAATAAATACAAGAATCTTATTGCTGAGATCGTTGTATGAAGATTCTAGACAAGTAAGACTATTAAGAGGTTCTTATTGTAAAAGCAATTTGTAATAATTTGTTTTTTGTTCTGATTTGGATGGGAACACAAGAACGAACTAGAATCCATCAGTGCCTTTTTTGATTTGCTAGATAGCTTGATCATCGTAAACAGGAGATTCTCCTTTACTGCGAAATGCAGCGTGTCTTCCATCGATGAATATCAATGTGATTTTGTTATTGTTTTCGTTTTCCATTATTGTTTCGAAGCGAATAAACAACAAAGATATAAGTAAATCAAATTATTTCTTCGCCAAAATAATATTAATTATTTTGTCTAACTCCTTCTCTCTTTCTAATTAAGAAATCGATTGTTTCACAAAGAGAGAGAGAAACTGATTTTATTTAAATACAGGCAACGTCACAATAAAAAAATAATTAAAAGAAAACGTTTAACAAATCGCATATTTTGGTGCTGTGAATATCCACCACCTTGAAATTGGTTCATTGAGGTGAGCAGATTTATATAATGGAAATAATCATATCCTATCTGCTGATTTATATTATTCATTACGTTTTAAATGAAAACAAAAAATTACCAAATTGTCTAGGAATTTATTTTAATTGCTTCATCCCACCAAAAAAGGAAGAAGAAGAAGATGCAGGACAAGATATTTTTTTAAAAAATAAATCAAAATAAATAGCAAGGGAGCGAAGAGAAAAGCATAGATAAAATTAGAGATTTTATTAGACACATACACACTGTAAGATATTGAAAGCATAGTAAAAGGTTCGCAGAAAATAAAGGAGAAATGATGAACTTATACAGTCTGACGCTGCTTCAGCCTACAGCGATTATCAAAGCAATTTATGGAAACTTCTCAGGCCCCAAAGCTTAAGAAATCGCCATTGCAAAAGGCAAGGTGCTAGAGATTCTAACTCCTGAAGATGAATCGTAAGAAGAAACATAATAAAAGAAAGCCATAATACAAATAAGAATCAAAGAGAATCTAGGAAAATTGTTTTGCTTTTTTCCCATGATTAACCTTATTATTGATTCATATCATTAGAGGAAAGTTGCGTGTAGTTCACTCTGAAGAAGTTTTTGGTATCATTCGCACAATTAATGCTTTCAGGCTACATGGTGTAAAAAAATAGAAATCCATTAGGATAATTATTAATTTTTGCAGTCCCTTCCTTGTACAACAAAATGTTATTTTTGTTATGGTTTTATTGGCAACTAATAGTAAAAGCAAGACTACATAATTGTAGGCTCTGACAGTGGTCGCATAGTCATTCTGAAGTTCAACAAAGAAAAGGGAGAATTTGAGAAAATCCATCAAGAAACATATGGTAAAACAGGATGTAGAAGAATCGTGCCTGGATAGTACATAGCAGTCGACCCCAAAGGAAGAGTGTGCATGATTGCCGCATTAGAAAAGCAGAAATTCGTTTATATCCTTAATCGTGAGAACGAAAAGCTAACCATTTCCTCACCACTTGAAGCTCATAAATCGCATACACTGTGCTATGACATCTGTGGTATCGATGTAGGATATGAAAATGCACAATTTGCTTGCATTGAATGTGACTATGGTGAAGTCGATTAAAAAGATTCATCTGTCCATACAGGGGAAATCTAAAAGTTACTTACAATCTATGAACTTGATTTCGGTCTTAATCATGTTGTCAAGAAGTCATCCGAGAAAATTGCCAACACCGCGCACATGCTCTTACCCAGTATTTCTAGCATTTATGTTTAACTTTTTGACAGCTTTGTTGACCACTTCGTTTTTATTTTTGAAAAAATCTCAGTTCCTGGTGTACCTGATGGACCTGGAGGAGTCGTAGTAGTCTGTGAAGATTTTCTTGTTTACAAGGGCACACAATCTGAGCGATCATGCAAATTTCCTTAAAGATTCAATACAAGCAAGATGATGATCAATTCTTTTGGATTTCATAAGCAAAAGGTATTACAGCAGCTTTTAATCAATCTTTGGAGGGTTATTTATTGATAAATAAGGGCCTTATTGGAGTTGGATTATTCTTGAAATTGTATTTTTGATATTGCAAAAGGATTTCTTTTTCTTCTTGGTTCAAACTGAACTTGGAGATCTCTTTAAACTCGAGATTCAGCACACAGGTGAAGATGTGCACGGCATAACCTTATAATACTTCGACTCTATCCCTCCTTCGATTTCTCTGTGTGTTATGCGAAACGGGTTCTTATTCGCAGCTTGTGAAAAGGGTGATCATTTATTGTACCGTTTCAAATCCATTGGTGACAAGGAGACTTCCGTAGTAAAAACTAGCTCATCTGACAATGAGGATGCTAAACCAGCAGTATTTATCCCTCGCAGACTCGTTAATCTCTAGTAGGTTGACACATTAAACAATTTATCTGCAATCACTGACATCAAGGTGAGTGATTTAACTGGTGAAGGCAACCCTTAGATTTACACCTTATGTGCTGCAGGCAACAGGAGCAGCTTGAGAATAATGCGACATGGTTTGTAAGTTTCAGAGATGGCTGCAAGGAAACTGCCCTTCAAGCCTACAGGCATCTGGACGATCAAAACAAGAGCGGAAGAAAATTCTTCTAAATACATTGTCTTGAGTAGTGTCTCGAAGACAATTGTTCTATCGATTTCAAATACAATTTAGACTGTCACTGATTCTGGTTTAGATCTGAATAAACAGACTATTCATACAAACATCCTTGAAGATAATTGTATTATTCAAGTCACCTCTGATGCATTCCGTTAGATTCGTGACAGAAGAGTCACCTAGCTGAAAACTGACTCCAAAGATACAAAATTCATTAAAGCTTGTTCGAATTCTAAGTAGATTGTGATTGCTCTTTAGAACACGTAAGGTGGCTAAGGAGGAGAGATTATCTACTTTGAGTTTGATTATTCAGGTTCGATGGTAAGAATCGACGAAAAAGCAAAATTCAACTCAGACATTGAATGCATTGACATCGGAGAAGTGCCAACTGGGAGACACAAGTAAGTTAATTCTTGAATGAGGCATATCTGTGTGCTTTTTCACTCCTTTTCCAGTTAATTTCATTCATTTTTTTTATTTTCTTCAAAAAAAGGAGTAAATTTTTAGCTGTTGGCTGCAAAGATTAAACAGTGAGAATTCTCAGTTTAGACAAGGAAACTTGCTTGTAAAAAGTGAGTGTCCAAGCCTTACCTGGAATCCCATAAAGTGTCAGCTTAATCGAGATGAAGCGAGGAACAGGTTCAGAATAAGAAGCAGAAGAGTATCTACTCTATCTGTATGTTGGTCTTCAAAACGGTATTCTTTTCAGAGCAACCGTTGATTCTGTGACTGGATCTCTCTCTGATGTTAGAACTAGAGTGCTCAGCGCTGCACCAATTAAAACTCATAAATATGTAGTCTAAGGATAACCCGCACTGCTAGCACTCTCAACTCGTCCTTGGATATGCTACACTTACTTAGGAAAATACTAAATGGTGCCTCTATCCTACGACATGCTCGATTTCGCTGCGGTATTCTGCACAAACGAATGTAAAGAAGGTGTTGTTGCGACATCAGGGGAATCGCTAAGAATCGTGATTCCTTAGAATTTCGGAGATCTTCTTAACTAATAGACTGTTGATTTAACTTATTCTCCTAGAAAAATGGTTATCCATGAAAAATCACATTGTTTAGTGTTGATTGAGTCAGACAATAAAGTCTATTGCTAGTCTGAAAAACAACAATTAATCGCAGCGAATTATTCAGAAGTTAACGCATCTGAGTTATCTGATTTAGTGGAGTTAGTCCCAGCACCATCTGGGAATTGGGCATCTTGTGTGCGAGTGATCGAACCAATTTCGAGAAAAACTCAGTATCTCCATGAATTCGAGAATAATGAACATACGCTATCTCTAGCTATCGTTAATTTCGAAGGAAAAGACGAAACCTATATCTGTGTAGGATCAATTAAGGACTACCAAGTGCATCCTGCAAGGAATAACTCCGTTTGCTACATTACAACTTTCCTTCTCAATGAAAAGACTTGTACCCTTGAGCTTGTTCATAAGACTGAAGTGTTCGAAATACCTGGAGCACTCACTGCGCATAAGGGGAAACTGCTGGTAACAAAAAATAAAATATATGAATTGAAAAGCAATATTTGAATGAATAAATTTGTTTCTTAGGCTGGGTGTGGAACATTCCTGAGATATTATGAGTTTGGTAAGAAGAAACTGCTCAAAAAAGCTGAAATCAAGGGATTGTAATCTCCTGTGAATGGAATCTAGACATTTGGAGATAGAATTTATGTCTCGATGGCTGCGGATTCAGTTCATGTTTTGAAGTATCGCTCCAAAGATCAGACATTCTATGAGGTTTGTGATGATATATTACCTAGATGGATGTCATCATTTTAAGTGCTTGATTATCATACTTACATTGGAGGTGATAAATTCGAAAATGCCTTCGTATGCAGAGTTCCAGGAAGTAATCAATCCATCATTTTGATTTGCTTTTATTTTACAGCATTTTTAAGACGAGGGGAAAAATATTTGTTTTTGGTGCATTTTATGAAAAGATGCTGATGAAGAAATGGAAGAAAACCCAATGGCATACAAACTCAGATGGGAGACAGGATATCTCAATGGAGCTCCATTCAAAGTACGCACAAAGTTTATTTTGAAGAGTATTTTATCTGAGGAAAAATGTTGATTTTTCTGGCTTCATTAGACTGAACAGATCTGCCATTTCTACGTTGGAGAAGTCATCACAACTCTCTAAAAAGCAAGTCTAGTCTCAACAGGAAATGAAATTGTTCTTTATGGTACTAGTATGGGCTCAATTGGAGCGTTCCTGCCATTTTAGAACAAGGAAGATATTGACTTTTTCTTGCATCTTGAGATGTACTTGAGACTCGATTCACTTCCTTTAGCTGGCAGAGATCATGTTATGTTTAGATCCTTCTATGGACCAGTTAAGGTAATTAACTAAAATCAAAAATAATTTCTGATATTACCTTAATTGTATTTTAACTTTTCAGTCCGTAATTGATGGAGATCTATGCGAGCAATTCACAAAGGTCGTCTCTAGTAAGCAAAAAGTGCTTGCTGAAGAGATGGAAAGAACTCCTTCAGAAGTTCATAAAAAGCTAGATGAAATAAGAAATAAAGTTCTGTGATTGCTAGAACAATGTGTTTTATCTATTTGTCTGTTAATCTCTAGATTCTTAACTTTTTGTATTGAATTGAAAAATAAAAAAAATTCAAATTGGCCATAAATTTCAAAAGATTTTTGTTATTTTGTTATGAAATATTTCCTTTAGTTCCTTAATATTCACAAAAAAGGAATTGTTCCCAACTGAACCGTTTAGATTGAGTATGACATGGATATATTTCATAGAAGGAGACTTAGCTCAACTGGTAGAGCACTGGACTCCAAATCCAGCGGTCGCGTGTTCAAGCCACGTAGTCTTCAGTTTTTTTTTAATTAAAAACTTCAAAATATTTTTTTGCTAATCATAAATAAAATCAAAATCAAAATATTCCCCTCCCTAAAATGAATGGTGTATAGCTAAATAATAAATTCTACCATAAATTATAAAAATAGGCTTGATAACTCACTTAATAGATCTTATAATCTGCAATCTAATCGCACTTAATCTCATCGAAGGAGACTTAGCTCAACTGGTAGAGCACTGGACTCCAAATCCAGCGGTTGCGTGTTCAAGCCACGTAGTCTTCAGTTTTTTATTTTTTTTTATTAAAGGAAATATTCTGACCTAAAAATGAGCATTACATGATCAAGACTTTGACTAATAATAATCCTACCTTATTATCTTGGATATATTAATTCTTGAATGCTTTATTTTAAGAACATTAATGATCAATGAATAGCAAAAAAATATAAAATAGAGAAGTCAAAACCAAAAATACACAAATAGAATACTAAATCTAATAATAAGTTGGAAAATATTCAAAAAAAAGGTGAAAAATTATTTGTTTTTCCTATCATTTCTGTGCATGTGTATGTGTCTTGTAAAATAGATAGATTTTTATAACTTAATGAAGGAGATAAACATAGTTTTACCACTAGATTCTTTAGAAAAATAAGCAGGATAATTGAATCCTGCAAGATGACTATCTCTCACAAATTGAAAGCAGTCCAAATAAAAACAATTCCATTCTTTTAAGGAGAACCTCTTAGAATTTAAATAGCTCAAAAAATGCACATTCTTCTCTTTCTCTCTTATTTTCAGTTTCCTCCTTTCAAAGATTATTATTCACAACTGATTTGGAAGTGCCCTTAACATTGCTGAGTTGAAGTGTTTGCGTAGGCAATCCCGATTATGAGCTGCTGAAAGGATGATTACCAATTTTAGCCAAACTTATTTTTGTATTCGTCTCAATATCATCAAATGACACTTTAAAGAGATTCGTTTTGAGACTCATTTATCTCGAAATCTCTCTCTTAAATTTCACACTCGTTAGTGATAAATCCTTCACAAATAAATCAGAAATAGGATTCTCATCGTCAACTTAGTCACTCTCGTCAAACAATTAGCTTGTCGACTTTCGCTGAGTATCAGGGTTTATGACTTTTCTGTCAGGCTGAGTCTAAGCTTAATACTTCTCCAAATGATTGTTACTCATTGATAACGAAAACTAAGATGTTGATTGAGGTAATATCCCCACTAGAGCTGATGTTGTAGAATAAACTGGCAGCTGCCCAAGAAGTGGTTAGGAATTTAAACTTGGTTAACCAGCTGTCATCCCACCAGCATTATTAGATTGCGCTGGTATTTGAGAGGACGAGAATTAAATCAGTTGCTGCTACAATATTTATGCCTACGAAGTGCCAGGTATTCCTTATTTATCATTTGAATGACTTGATGAAGAACGCTACCATTATCCTTGTTGTGGTTGAAGTTATTATGGTTATTGCTATTGCTGATGTTAAGTTGATAATAGTAAACCTGAACTTAATTATTATTACTGTTGTGGTTACTACTGCGGAGGGAGAGTTTTAGATTACTATTACTCTAAATTATGGCCAAGATAAATAGAGCTGCTAGGATTCTGATTTGAGCTGTGACCTGCATTGTTTAGAGTTTAGTCTGCTTGTTTAGCTAGCGGTCTCTCGGGGCTTTGATTGTTTTTATATGTGTCATCATCACTATTTTGAATCTACTGCTAAAATCCTCCATTTTCTTCTTCTTCTTCCTCTTCGTCATCTACTTATTCGTCTTCATCTTGGTACACTTCTTCTTTGGCTGCTTCTAATCCTTCTACGGTTAATCCATCGATATTGATGCCTTCTTGGAGTAAATCAGCATAGATGTAGAATGAAACTTTATTGGAGTTTGTGGAATCTTCTGACATATAAAATATATTCGTCTATGGGCCAACTAAACCTAATAGCTGCTTACACACCGATAACTCAATGTCGCTGTAGCCTAAGAGCAAATTAAAATACAATTAAATACAAGGAAAAAGTTCATGAATATTTATGAATTACTTTGTGATTTGTTGCGAATGATTTTCTTGAGATTATTTGTTGCAAAGAAATAATCATTATTTTTGTTATTTTTGTATTTCCGCGTGCTGCTATCTCGAATGGTAACTTTAATAGTCCCTTACAGCGCTTTATCGCCCTAATCTCCTTGCTCAGCAACACCAGAAGAAGTACTTATGATAATTTAAGTTTTTTGACTGTGTTGCACGCAATCTGCAAGTAAATAATACAGCACATGCTTGATTCGCTTGTCATCGTTGAATAAGAGATCTAGTTCAGGAGGAGCATCGTTGGAGAACACAATTTGGATTTGGTTCTGCTTGATGCGGAAATCTAGTGAAGAAGCTGTATCTCGGAGGAGTTTTTTTAAGCTGAATTGTCTGGGATTGAGTTCTTGTTTTTACGCTTCAAAATTGAAGAATTCAATGAAGGAAGAAATACGATTTGTCACGCCAGCATTCAAGCAAAACGCATCAGCCATGAAATCGCTGAATTTCTTCTAAAGTGGTTAGTTTTATCTCATCTGTTGGAGGTAGAAAAGTAGTAAGTTTTCCTCACTCATCATGATATTCCCGAAGTTCATGGACAACCCTTTATAAAGGACGATCTGTTCTTCTAGAGCTTACTCTCTTTCTATATTATTTTGATCATCTTCGATCATTAATAATTGATATTGCTCGTCTTTAGAGTAACTTATCAAGGTTAAAGAAAATCTTCCACGCTCTTCAGCTGTTGTACCTTCTCTCTTCATAACACATTTGTATTTTTCTTGCTTCAAACGACGTACATAAGAGCTGCGTTGTCCGCTAGATATCCCACGGTGCTTCTGCGATGGATTAGCCATACTTTGAAGCCCGGGGTCTTCCCCTTAGAACAAGGATCGTTTTTTGTTTCTCATAAACATTGCTCCCTGATCTTAGGTTGGTGTATTAATATTTCCTG
>Ga0302271_10004597_pt1 | contig 10948 bp, 7 predicted proteins | sample III_Bog_N1_1_FD_198767 | JGI IMG/M metagenome (GOLD analysis project Ga0302271, IMG submission 198767) | Peat permafrost microbial communities from Stordalen Mire near Abisko, Sweden - III_Bog_N1_1 | ecosystem: Environmental > Terrestrial > Soil > Wetlands > Peat | place: Sweden: Abisko... | reverse complement strand
CAGGCAGCAAGAACACTTCTACAGTCAGAATCAGGAGAAGTACACATTTAAACAACACCAAATAGAAATCATCCGGCTCGAAGATCGATATTTTAGCTGCTAGTTATTCTGAAGAAGATAACTTTTTCTCAGTGTCAAAGAACTAACTAGACCCCCCTTCCGGTGAGAACGATGCGTCTTTTATCAAGTTCAAATGTCGAGGGAGCAATCTAGTAAAATTCCCCTCTGACGTTTGATCTCTAATTTTACTGATAAATCTGTTGATGTTTTTAAGTTTCACAGCGAAGTTCCATCCACTATCACTTGTACGAGCAACCTTCGTTGGTGATATATTCATCGCCTTAAATATCGATGATTCATTTTATCCTCCTATTCTTGAAAGGAAACTGTTGCTTGTAAAGGCATTTAGATTACTAGGTGTTTTAGGGTCATCGTTGGTGTTATTGTTGTTGTTGTTGTTTTCCACTATTTAAGAATCGATAAGTTTGCTGGAAAAAACAAATGTTCTCCGTTTCGCTTTTGTTTTTGGTGTTTCCTCACCGATTTCATTGGTAAATCCAACTAAAGTACCACTTGCACGTGTCTTTCTCCTATCCTTACCGAAAATAGAAACAAGTGATCTCGCTGATGAAGGTGAGATAGTTTATTCTTAGATTATGCTCTTCACCGGAGTGCTGTCTTCTTTTAGTTTCGCAATGTATCCTTATGGGAAAATTTTCACAGGAGAAGTTAAACGAGGGAGGATTCGTTGTTCGGGACTGCTTGATTATTAGTCTTTAGAATCGCCATCGTCGTCTTTTACACTGGAGCGTTCTTCTTATTCTCCTTCATCTTCGTTATTCTTGGAAGTTTCCTTGGTATCTTACTCGACTGGTTTATTTTCGACATTACTTGGTTGGGATTTATACATATTGACATTCTTATCGTAATGCTCTTTTTATCTGAAGAAACGAGATTTATGTAGATTATTAGGTGCTGATTAGAGTTCCTATTATTATTATTATTATTATTATTATTATTACTACTGAATCCTTGCTACTTCTTATTGATCAACGATAACTGATTTTCTTTTTCCAAATACGCTATTTTAGTTTTACACAAAAGTTGTGAAATTTCCATCTTAATCTCTTTCTTTTTTGTCGTATTCTATTGCATTAACTTATCCCTCCTCTTCGGAAACAATTAGATTTTTATTATTACTCTCATCTTACTGTTATTTTCCCTTTTCGCTTCCATTCATTCTTCCATCCAGTTTACCAGCAAGTATTGTTCCTCTTTCCTTCAAAATTCCTGATTGCTTCTCTTAAAAACTCCCTTATTATACGACAATCTGCTAAGTTTTCTCTTATTCCAATATTTCTTAATTCATCTCATCTCTTTCAATGTCTCCAAGTGAGATTTATCTCTCTAGAAGATTATCTTATGTCTCATGTTTTTCAAATGATTCCTACTCTCGTTCAACTCTCTCAGCGAGGGTATGTATCATTTAATAAGTTCTTCTCTTCTCCCTCTAAGTATCTTGAAGTGGCTAAAGCGGCTTTTTTACTTGCTTGCTTCAAGAAATCACAAGCCACCACTCAGATTTATGTTTAGTAGTGAATAAATTCCTTTTTGAGTCGTAAAAGTTGATATTATTTCTAATAGAACGCTAATTATCTTCAGACAGATTACTTCATCAAAGAAAGGATAATCAAAAGGCTCACTTTTTTTTGATTCGCTTTATTTTTTTGATTTCGATCGATTTTTTCGTCTATTATTTTTACTTTCCGTTTGATTATTACCACATATGATTCTTTAGGGATTGCGATTACTGTTTTCTAACATAAATACGACCTCAGTTTTGAGCTAGAAATTAATTTATGCTTGGCAATGAGCAATCCAAATAAGAAACAATCAGAAATTTTAGAAAAAATGATAACGCATACAATTACAAGAAATTAATAAAAATTCTCAACAATAAAACTGATTTGTATGAAAGCATTAAGATATTAAACTGGGAGTCATCTTCCCCTCTTTAAAAAGCTTCATTTTAATTTACAAAAAGTTATCCCCAGAGTTGAAAAAGAAGAGCTATCGTTTGATATTAGAACCTAAAGATTATTTAACTATTACATAAAGTAATATTCATTTCCCCCCTCTATTTTATCTTAAAATATTCCCTTTCATGAAACCATTTAATCTTCTATTGAAAGATATCTTCTTAGGAATGATAAATTTGATATTTATTTTCTTATTAAATTAATAGTAATTAAGGAGAACTCCTTGTTTTTATATTTTTCCTAATAATAATAACTCCTTGATCACAGTGGTTAAGTAATGTTTTATTTATTGTTTTTAATGTTTAGATCAAAATATTCTTTAATTGTTTTCTAAAAAAAATAAATATTTTTTTTGTTTCTTTTCATTAACAAAGATTTATTTAATGTTATTGTCTTACCAGTAAAACTGTAAGAAAAAGAAGCATTTACATGGAAATAACTTTGTTTTTTTACCAGTTCTATTCTTGTAGAAATTTTGGTTATTTTTATTTAATTACTAATTATTTTTTAGTTTTTTAGAAGAAACATTCGGATGTAAATGACTTTGCCTCCAAAGAAAAATCGAGGAACTTATTTTGAGATTCCTTTTATGGAGGGAATGTAAAACTAAAAAAAACCTTCTTTTTTATCATTGGTGTCACATAAATTATCTTCGTTACTTATATTAGAAGGAGAACAGATGAAGTAATCTATCGTCTGCAGAAAATAAATAAACTTAAATTTCTTGTTTTCAAGTAATGCAAATGGAATTATGTAATAAACTGTTTAACTTGATTGATTCCTCGTTTCTTTTGGGGGAAAAAAATTTGATGGAAAAATATATAGAATCATCTCATTTATTCATAGTTCTCTAAACTCACTCACGCTTCAAAAAATAAGAGGGGTAAAGATTAAAGAATAAATGAGAGTTTCTATTTCAGGTATTGCTGGGTCTCCTGTGATCAATGAAGAGGAATCCCGCGAAGAATGGAAAGAACCTGCGATACCATCAGAAACTCCAAAACAATCGAATTTAAGACTTTATGGTGATGTAGAATAGATCAGAAGTAGTATTGCTTTCTATGCTTTGCAGTTATTCTAAAATGCGTATGTCATAATCGACAAATTTACTTCCGATGATGATGAAAACAAACTGAATTAAGGTTCTTCATAGCATGAAAAGACTAACGAAAGTCGTAGCATCGCGAATATTGTAGTTTTAACTGCAGTGCTTTGTGCTTTGGTTTTCACAATTGTGGTGTTTAAGAAACAATTTCTCAAGAAGGTATTCTACTAGATCTAAAGTTACGTTGACATAGCAATCATAGGAGGATTAGCTAGTTATGTACTATCCAAAGCCTCCGCGAAAGATAGCATTTTCTTTATTCGTGATGATTCTGTGGAATCAAGCTGCAGTAGAGGATTAGAAATGTATGATTTATACTATTTGCAGTTGCTTTCTGATAAGTTATTTCATGAAAAATCTCCAAGAATTAGCCTTCTTGCAAAATGTGCTTTGCATACTCTTTTGCTGGTGTTTTACCTTCCAAACACATCGGCTAAAGGGTATGTTCCACTGATCACATGTACCATTCAATTTATAGTAATTGACTTCCTTAAAGCTCTTGTAGTTTGCAATAAACTCTAGAAAAACTTATCTGAGTCACAAGCTTCATAAGAAATACATGAACTTCAAGATATCGAAGAAGAATAACAGCAGTTGCAGTCTATGCGGAGAAATGATAGTAATTTCCCTAACATATAAGGGCACAATTCTCTATCGAATTCCCATTAAACTGAAGGGATCCTTGTAGGGTTAGATCATAGCGCACTTCCTAGACCTCATAGATTTTCCATGTCGATGAGTTCGAAGCAAATCTTCGAAGGAAATAAGAATCTGCTAGGGATGTTTGATGATCCGTCAAGGGTGCGAAACATGAAGAGATTATTAGTCTCTCAGAAGGAATAAGAAGAAAAATGGAAATAATATTTAAATTAGATTCCTCTTGGTGTTTTGCTAGTCAAGAAGAGCTTAGACACAGTTTAATTCGCTAATGATTTTATTAAGCAGTTTTTCTTGCGAAACTTTAGGAAATTCACTGATAAAGACATTCTAGAGGCAGTCATGAGGTAGTTTAAATTTAAGATTCTGTCCCATGTTGTGAACCATTCCTCCAGTGAAAAGAAACGAATAGCGAAATTCAGTTTATCAGCTAAAAAATAAGTTAGAGAATCGATTTCAAATAATGCTGATAAGAAACAACCCAAACGAACAAGCAATAACAGCACTAAATCGAATAATATCAACAGCATAAACACGAATCAGCTTATTCCTTCAAATAACGTTGAGTCGAAGGCGAATAGCACAACGAATTTCTCACATTTTTAATTCTCCGTGAAGAGCAACAACGATGAAATTGGTGGTGGGTCATTTAAATCACCGAATATGTTCCCAGTTTCGGAGAATCAGCCGATTCCTGACCAACCCACGATGACACTGGAGTAGATTATTAGAAACTTCGATAAGACAATTTCTAGCATGAGTTAATTGGATAACAGTATGCTGGAGATTTATGCAAAAGCTGTAAATTTCGATAATAATGAGAGTATTTCCCTCAAAGGGAAGGTGCTCTACAGGGCAGAAGGTGATGAATATTTAATTATTATCGAAGACATAACAAAATATGAGTTTGTAACGAACTTAGCTGATAGGGATGATTATAAAAATCGTCTGATTAGTTCGTTTTCTCATGAGTTAAGAACTCCACTTAACTCCAGCATGGGATTCTTGTAGACTGCAATTTTAGATTCCGCTATTTCGCAAAACGTGAAAGATACGTTTCTCGTACCAGCTTATCAGTCCCTTAGGCTTTAGTTCTTTTTCATTAACGATATCTTAGATTTTTCGTAAATCCTAGCGAAGAGAGATCTTTAACTGAATTTTGTGACTTTTCACATTTAGAAACTCATTCAAGATATTAAAGAACTGTATGATAATAGCTTTGATGCCAAAGGGATTTCTCTGCAGTTTGTCTTTGATCAGAAAGTAATGGAAAAATATGAAAATCTTGTAATTTTGTTTGAGGTATTTTTATGTATTTTTGACTGTTTTCACAGGTAAAAAGTTAGGAAATCTGCACGGATTATGATAGACTAATGTAAGTATTAGTTAATCTTCTGAATAATTCTCTGAGATACACGCTTACTGGAGGAGTTACGATCCGAATAAATGCAACAAGCTCAAATAATCTAATTTTTAATGTTGAAGACACTGGCGAAGGAATGAATAGGGAAAAGTTGGAATAAGTTAAACTAAAATTGTAGAATTTCGATTAGACAGGTTCAGCTATTTAAGAATCCTAGCATACAGGTAAATCAAAAGAAAAGCTAATCTTAAGGAGGGTCGCATTTGGCTATTACAATTTTGCAATAAATCATTTTTTTGGTTGTACAGGATTTGGTTTAACAATCTCACAGATAATCGTGAGTATCTTGGCATCTGAGGAAAACTCTGATCTTGAGGTGAAGAACACTGAAGGGGGAGGATGCACATTTAGTTTTTCCATTGAGAATATTATGAATCTTCAGACAAGTTTCAGCTTGACTTCCTACAGCACAATAAAAGTCGATATGATAAAGACAGGCGTGAAGCTGAATCGCAATGGAATCAAAAAGCACACTTATGCACCACGAAATCTTGAAAGAGTAGGTAATTTCAAATTATTTCATTTTTGTCTGAGGAATTGAATGAATGAATTCAAAATATTTATTTTCCCCTAGACCTCAAATAAGGGGCAGCAATAGTCTTCTCATAGTCTCAATGCTAGAGACAAGAAACGCAATAATACTGTGATAGTTTCTAATAAAATAGAAGATCTCATCAATAATACTAAGTAGTTCCCTACCCCATAGAATTTCAAGGCTTCGTTCTTCAAAAAGAGCTAATAAGCCGATGGAAATACAGAAAATCATGCCTTTGGAAATTCTCCAATGTTTCCGTTTCTCCTTCCAGAAAAATAAACTCTGTCTGCGTTTAAATTAGACAAAAATTAAACCCCTGGGCGTTAATCAATAGAAAGGAAAGAAACGAACGAGTGCGGCCCAGGTGGTGACACTCTAGCGTACTTCACAGATAAAAATAACTCTGAGAAAATTTCAGGAAACAAAGATAACTTTACCCTCCACACAAGAGCATTCGAGGCAGAACAATCAACGAGACAAACTGATGGACAAGTCATAGGAAGCTTCCATCACAGCACTAAGCATGACATCTAAGGAAAGAATATTGCCTTAGGGGAAGATCTTCAAGCATCAAATACATATTCGCAGCAGAAGAGATTCTTCGCTACTCAGTCACAAGCGCTTCTTTAAGTGAATCACCGTGCTTAGTAGCTCCCATAAAAGAGTTTGAAAACCATCGACATGATTACCATGGATCAAGATGAATCTTGCATGCTGCATGAAGACGATTAGGCTTCTTTTATTCGAGAAAAAATAGCAAATTATAATTTCAATTACGTTCTTGGCTAGAAGGAGGGATAATAATCATAATAAAATAGGAAAGGAAGTGATCATTCAACCTTGCCTTAGAACATTTCATATGATAACATGGAACGGCACAGTCAAGAACATTATTCTTTTTTTAAGTCTTCCAATTTGCATCATGTTCCTTTGATTTAACAGACATTCAAGAATGGAATAAATGATACGAACAGCAATATCATAAACAGCAGTAATTAGCTAAAGAAAACGACACCAGGGAAATAACCTAACACGGTTAAATTCCGCTTTCCAAGGTAGCCTAGTAGTGTTGTGGAGAATAGTCCGTTAGAGTAGCAGCAACAAGGATAAATCACATAAAATTTAAACAACAAATTGGAAAATGCAAATAAAAATAATATCAAAAGTGACAAACACATCAAAAATAATAAACTAAATGTGAATAAAAACAATGAATTTAGCGATTAATTAGTAGCAGCTCCAAATGCAGCCCAACCAAGTGCAGATTCTCTACGTGTCTTTGATGACAATCCCGAAAGCAAAGACATAAAGTTTTTTCTTCCACAACCTCCAACTTTTATTCGCTAGGAGATTTCTCCGCAATTACTTTCCGCATCACAGAACAAAACTCACACGAAGACGAACGTTCTCAGCAACACAAACTTAACAAACAACAACACACCCAAATAAACTTATCCTTCTTTCACTCCAAATAACTTGAAAATCAATGAACTCATGAATAATATCGTTTTTAATTAAATGTAATTAAGTGAGCAATGTAGCGAATTCTCATGGATAAATAACAATAATCACAATGCAAACAATGCCAGTAATAACAATAATAACAGCTACAGCAATAATAACTACTAGAATATTAGTAATATTGAAGAAAAAGGGAATTCAAATCTTTATAAAACTGACTTTATTTTGGATATGCATGAAGATAATATCAGTCATATTAATAATGAGTTAGCGAATAATCCAAAATTGAACACATCAATAGACCATCTGAGCATCAATAAATCGAAGACTCTAGTAGGATCATAAAACAATATAACTAACCACATTGCGAATCGAAAAACTTCTTTTGAAAACAGATTTTTGCATAAAATGCAAGATTAGCAATAATTCTAAGAAAAATGTTTTGCACCGATTGGTGATTTAGATTGTCCAACAATAGGAGGAGCAAATGAAGTATCAGTTGCTTCTATTCGCAGGTAGAAATTATCTAGAAACTCCAGCTGGGTTAGGAAGAATTCTCTGCAATTTGTTGAAAAGGAGGATAAAAAATCTATCGAACCTGAGGACGAACAATACAGCAAGCCTCACTAAAAAAGCTAGTTATTAGAGCCAGTGAATGCTCCTCCGTTGCAGTAACTACTGTAGAAATGTTAATGTAGAAGAATGTTGTGCGTCGATGATGAGGTTTTCAACTTGCAAGTGCTGCTCCTTTTGTTCAAAAAACTGGGATACTCAATTGAAAAGGCTTTCAATGGAAAAGATGCAATTTAAGTATTTACAAAGTTTTATGCTTAACTCCCGAAATACTAATGTGAGAGCCCAAACTGCACAGTATTTAAGGCAATAATTCTCGATTGTAATATGCCTGTTATGAACGGCTGGGAATGTGCCAAATAATTAAGGAATCTGATGAGTTAAAAGAAATTACCTTCAATTCCAATTATTGCATTGACTGCTTATGTGACACAATAAGCATATAATTAATGTAAAGATAGTGGAATGGATGAAGTAATGAATAAGCCAATCAGCATTGAAGTGCTTAGAGACACAGTGGAATAATATATTTTAATTTATGAGACTGACTAAAAGCCTACTTGGGTTTGAGATAAAATCAACAAATAATTGGATGTTTAAATTTTAGCAAAAAAAATTGTTTGGTATTATGTATGTATTTATTGTATGCTATGGGATTTCTTGAATTGTTTGAATGTCTGCACTTATGCGTTGAGCGAAAAAGATCATTGTCTTTTAAAACAATAGATTCTATTTAATATTATATGAAAAGTTAAGAATTAAGTTATTTGTTTGGGTTTGGAGCGAAAGGAGAGAGAGAGAGAGGGAGACGGAGAGAGAGGAGGGAGATAATAATTAATTTATTTAGTTTTTTCCCAAGATATAATTTAATCCCTTATTTTGCAAGAAATATCTAAAATAATTAAAATAAGGAAGAAATTTATTTGAAAAAAAAGGAAAAAAATTAAAAAAAAAAGATATTTTTTGAACGCAAAAATTAGATATTTTCCTGCTCATTTTAAAGCGTAGGCGAAGTGAAAACCAAAATAATAAAAATAAATATTTTTATATTTTTTTTAAATAATTAATTCAAGAAAAACAAAATTATAATGTCAAACGTGCAATACGTCAATTCTAAGGCAGAAGTCCTTAAGAAATTCTAGGCATTAGCCATGAACATCCATGCAGCTGTTGGCCTCTAAGAAGTCATGAGAACTAATCTAGGACCTAAGGGCACTCTCAAGATGTAAGGAGATTGGATTATGTTATTTGAATTCGTTTATTAAGGTTTTTTTTTGTTTTTTTTGTTTGGGGAAATAGGCTCGTTGGAGGTGCTGGATAGATTAAACTTACTAAGGATGGTTCAGTATTACTTCATGAAATGTAAATTCAGCACCCTACGGCTGCAATGATTGCTCGTTCCGCCACTGCTCAAGACGATATTGTCGGTGATGGTACTACTTCCAATGTCTTATTCATCGGAGAAATGATGAAACAAGCTCAGAGACTCATTCAAGATGGTGTCCACCCTAGAATCATTACTGATGGATACGAAGCTGCTAAACACGAATGCCTAGCCTTCTTAGATACCTTCAAGATCGATCTTACCCCAGAGAAACTCGATAAGGCTCTTCTTCTCTCTGTTGCTCGTACTTCCTTGAACACTAAGCTCCACCCTGACATTGCAAATCAACTCGTTGAGATCGTTGTCGATGCCGTTCTTTGCATCAAGCAAACCGATAAGCCAATCGATTTACACATGGTTGAAATCATGCACATGGTACACAAGCTCTCCACCGACACTCGTCTTGTCAAGGGACTTGTCCTCGATCACGGTGCTAGACACGCTGACATGCCCAAGAAGCTTAAAAACTGCTATATTTTGAACTGCAATGTTTCTTTGGAATACGAAAAGACTGAAGTTCATTCTGGTTTCTTCTACTCCAACGCTGCTGACCGTGAAAAACTCATGCTCTCCGAGCGTAGATTCACTGATGAGAGATGCTAGAAGATCGTTGACTTCAAGAGAAAAGTCTGCTAAGATTCCAACAAGACTTTTGTTGTTCTCAACCAAAAGGGTATCGACCCTATTTGCTTAGATATGTTCGCTAAGGAGAATATCATCGCCTTGAGAAGAACTAAAAGAAGAAACATGGAGAGAATCATCCTCGCTTGTGGTGGCAGCGGTGTCAATTCCGTTGAAGATCTCTCTGAAGCTGATCTTGGATACGCTGATGAAGTTTACGAGCACACTCTTGGTGAAGACAAATATACTTTCATTGAAGGTGTTAAAAATCCTAAATCTTGCACTATTCTTATCAAGGGACCCAACGAGCACACCATTGCTATGATCAAGGAAGCCATTAGAGACGGTCTCAGAGCAGTTAAGAATGTCTTCGATGATAAGTCTGTTATTCCAGGAGCTGGTTCTTTCGAAATCGCTGCTTACGTGAATTTACAGAAATTCAAGGATACTGTGAAAGGCAAGGCTAAGATGGGTGTGGAAGCATTCGCTGAAGCTCTTTTAATTATACCGAAGACAATCGCTGAAAACTGTGGTTACGATGTGTAAGATTCGATCCTTGAACTCATCGATGAGTATAAAGAGAAGAATGTACCTGTTGGTGTGAACTGCACTGAGAAAGGAACAATCTCACCTATTACTAATGCAATCTATGATAATTATATTGCTAAGAAATAGTTCCTTCACATGGCTCCTACTCTTGCTTAGTAGCTTCTTCTCGTTGATGAAGTAATTAATTATTTTTTGAAAATAATCATTTATTTTTTTTCAAATATTTTGAACTAATTGTTATTTTTGTTTAAATTAGATCATGAGAGCAGGCAAGCAAATGGGAGGTGGTCCAGCAAACTAATGAGATATTTGCTTTGTTGTTCGATTTAAATCAAATTCGTTTATGTCTTCAAACGTGTTGTGGTATCGTGTGCATTATTATATAGTTGATCAATACAAAGTTTAAAAAAAAACAAATGATTTCCATAAAAAGCAAAGAAGCAATATATTCTTGAAATGCTTTGGACAATATCAAGGGAAAGAATGATAAAATATCTAATTTTTGGGAAGATAATGAAATCTTAGAATGAGGTTAATTATTCTTATTCTGGGTTAATAATTCAGGTAACCTAATTAAATCTACATTTTTGTTATGTTTTGA
>Ga0302271_10004592_pt1 | contig 10954 bp, 7 predicted proteins | sample III_Bog_N1_1_FD_198767 | JGI IMG/M metagenome (GOLD analysis project Ga0302271, IMG submission 198767) | Peat permafrost microbial communities from Stordalen Mire near Abisko, Sweden - III_Bog_N1_1 | ecosystem: Environmental > Terrestrial > Soil > Wetlands > Peat | place: Sweden: Abisko... | reverse complement strand
GCATGCAGCCATGAGCTCGTTGATTTTTATGTTGAAGGTGACTGTCCTACCCACAGTCCTTTCTTTGAGTGATTTTGAATATGTTAAAAGAGATTAACACATAATTCAACTGGGATCTCATTTCTATCCTTACTTTTTTACATAAGGCGTTAATGTGTTTATCTAATTATCTAATAATACAGTGAAGCTGATTACTGAAACGGCAGTGGTTGTATATTAGAGAGCGTAATAAATTAATTGTAGTTGATTTTCTTTTCTTTTCATCAAGTAATAAATCAAAGTGTCAGATGGTTTCAATCAATTATGCCGGGGAGAATTGATGTTTTTGATAATAGAATAACACAATTATCAAGATTTAACTGAATCGAAGCGATAAAAGGAGTTAATAAATAATCTATTTCGAAGCAATCCCCTTTTAAAAGCCAAAATCTGGCTACAGAATACTTCTCCTCTATGGGTAGAGGAAGTTTCCAAAATTTCCTTTGCAAAAATATGAAGATGTTTCAATGGAAAGAACTATATTTATCTATGATATTATTAAATTGACATTCTCTTGCACTTTTATTCGAGTAATCTCCCAACAAGAGAACATTTGTAGAAGATTTAAATATCCCCTCAAGATCCGAAATAAGAGAAAGAGCTCAAGGAGAATAGATGTATATAGGATGATAGTTAGTAAGGTTATGTAGTCATGAAGAAAAAATGAGCATTTGGTATTAGCCAATAATAGATAGTACCTATGAAGTAAATATGAGCAAACATACATAAACAAGTGGAGGAATAGACAGATACATAGAAGGTTTAAGGAAGATATTTTTAGAAACAGCGGGGAAGTAGATGACAAATTTGATGACTCGTATATATCGATTCTAGAACTTTTTCAAATGAAAAGAGTTTAATATTATATTTATGATTATAAAGAAAGGAGTTATTTGGATGATTTGGAGGGTAATTTGGTTGTTGAAATGCGAAGGAACGATGCACATCAGACAGAGAACTAATTAAAAATCAAAATCTGAACAAACAATATTCTTTTTAAACACACAGAAATGGGAGCTAAGCACAGTTCAAGACGTCTAAAGGAGGTAAAAGCTCCATCTTGCAATATCCGCTTGCGTTAAGCACTGAAGAAATATGGTGGGCTTCTTTCTGTGAAGCTAAAAGTACCTATTTATGACTCCTTCTCTCTATCGCTGGTTTATTCTCCAGGTGTAGGAGAAAGTTGCCTTGAAATCAATAAACATTATGATGATGTTTATAGGTACACTAACATAGGTAAGCTTTTTGCTTGTGATCATGTATGTATGTAATAATTTGTTTGTTTGTTTAATCTTAGGAAACACTTTAGCTATTGTAACTGATTGCAGTGACTACCATAAGTTCAGCGATCCTAAATGGCATATGGATGCAGCTATCCCTTAGCTTGAAGCCAATTCACTTTTCTACAAGATTCACACGAATATTGATGCTTTCCCATTCATATTTAATATTAATAAATGTGAGACACTGTAAGATTTTGTGGATGCTTTCTTGCATCTTCGTCATGGATATGCAGCAGTTGAACTCTTCAATGTCTCCGAAGAGCGCAGTCTACAGATCTTCGAGATTCTGAAAAATGTAAAATATCCTCCAGCATATTTAGATAATATCCAACATTGCTTTATCTTACCTTTTGTTTGATGGTTTGCAGACTAAGGACATTGGCTAAGCAATCTTGGGATCTCATTAACGTTTGAGAATCTAAAAGATGCTCGAAGAAAGAAACTTGGATCTTAAATTCCCTGATGGATTCATTACTTCAGTGATTTTCAGAGCAAGTTTGGATTGTCTGGTTCGTGGTCCTATCCCTGATGAAGTGATAGATTTAGTGTTCAAGACAATCGATGAAAATTCATCATTAGTCCTTGATAAATCTGAGTCAACTGTGAGCCTACAGAGAATCATTGCTCAATACTATTTCTCCAAAGACCTTGAGCACACACCGTTCACATTAGAACAAGTAGAACACCGATTCAAAACTTACATGTAAGAGATTTAGAGATTATTTAGGAAAAGGTATGTTAATTACTTTTAAATATTTTCAGGTTCGAAGGTGGCAAAGCCTGGCTGAGAAGATGGCCAAATGACCATCATCTTATTGGCTAATCTCTAACTTAGAGTTCTCTTGCTCTTCATGCTCGTTTCTAGGGCAAGATCAAGACATCTTCATAGATCAAAATTAAGAGTCTCGGAGATATCTACGAACTCATCGACAGTGCTTCATATGAAGGAATTGAAGACGAAATCTTCGAGACACCTTCTCTAGTCCGCGAATTAACCTTCAAAGCTAACTGGGCTGCAATTATTACCAACGGCACTGCTGTTCTTGGTTTTGGAGATATCGGAGCAGCTGCTGGTCTACCAGTTATGGAGGGCAAGAGTTGCATCTTCAAATAGCTTGGTGGTGTGAATGTGGTTCCCATTTGCATCTAAGAAAAAGATCCAAAAGTAAAACAAAAAAAATCAACATGTTTTTCAGAATTAGATTGAAAAATTTTACACAAAAATGCAATTCTGAAAATGACAAATCTGTTTGTTTTTCTTTAGAAACTGATCGACATCATTGAGAGAATCTCTCCTATTTTCAGTGCAATTAATTTAGAAGATATTAAAGCACCTGAGTGTTTCGAAGTTGAAACTGAACTCAAGAAAAGATTAGATATTCCTGTTTTCCATGACGATCAACATGGTACAGCTATTGTCACAGTTGCTGCTATCCTTAATACATTGAAGCTAACTAAAAAGAAAGCAGAAAACTTAAAGATTGTTGTGAATGGTGGTGGTGCAGCTGGTCTTTCAATTAGTAAACAGTCATATTTCTTTGAAAATTCAATATCTAAGCATTTTTGTCTTTTTATCTAGCAATTCTTCTGATTAACATTGGAGTGAAAGATATTATCATCTGTGACACTAAGGGATCAATCTACACTGGCAGACCAGTTAATATGAACAAATAAAAGGATGAATTAGCAGCTCTCACTAATCCTAAATCTATTAAAGGATCACTTGAAGAATGCCTCAAAGGAGCTGATGTCTTCATTGGAGTCTCAGCACCTAATGTTCTCAAGGAGGAGTGGATCAAGACTATGAACCCTAAACCCATGATTCTTGCAATGGCTAATCCCACCCCAGAAATTATGCCTGAAGCAGCTTTGAGAGCAGGAGCTTACATTGTCGGAACAGGCAGAGCAGATTTCAAAAATCAAGTTAACAACTCTTTAGCTTTCCCTGGTATTTTCAGAGGTGCCCTTGACGTTCGTGCTAAGGAAATCAACCTTGAAATGAAAATGGCAGCTGCTCATGCTATTGCAGGAATTATCCCAGACTATGAATTGTCTCCTGATTATATCATTCCTAGTTCCCTTGATACAAGAGTTCCCGTCGCCGTCGCTAAGGCAGTCGCAGAAGCAGCAGTCAAATCCGGTGTTGCTCGCATTATTGTTGATTCTAGCCAAGTTGAAGAGAACATCAAGAACTTTATCCTTGAAAGAACCCTCAAGGGAATCAAACTTTGAAAGAAAAAAAAATACATAATTGTTATCTTTCATTTTTATGTGTTGTTTACTTCACAAAGATCTTCACTGCAATTCCATAAATTCATAGAGTTTTTCTAAATTGGTGCTTTGAAAGAACTTAGACACTGGAAATATCTTATTTCTTTACAAATTTGATAATATGAAATAATTAATGTATTTGTTTTAGAAGGGAGGATGTATGTGAATTAGCAAGAATTCCCGCATTGAGTGATAATCTAAATATTTGAGGAGAGAGGGAAATAAATAAATAGACACACACGCACACACATTTTCAGTTTGTTTTTGGCAGAAAAGAAGGGAATCTTACAGGGATGATTTCAGAAAATAACCATAATTCTAATGGAGGCATTTCAAGAGAGTTTATGAGCTCAGGAATGATTGGAAGTTAGCAAGGGATAAGTGGAAATAACATGAGCCAAGGAGCCGGATCATCAGGAGGCATGAATGGAGGAAATAAAGGAAAGAGAAATCAGCAGAGAGATGAGATCAAATAAGTATTTGATAACATTTTTGGAGCTACAAATCGTCTGGAGTTTCAGCAACAAAAACAATTCAAGCGAGATGTGTATAAATTCTTAGATTTAGATTCGTTCATGGCAAGATCAAATGAGAGTGAAATCAAGTATTTCCTAAATTAGCTTGGAAAGCTCATTAAGACAAATAGAATTCATTATGATATTCTCCTGGAAGTAACAACAAAAAATGTTTAAAAGGAGAATAAATGCTCGATTAGAGGCAAATTTGTTCTTTGAATGAGGTGACTAACTATATTTCCTTTATTCTAGATTATGGTGAAGATGGCTGTTTAAGGAACTTTGATGGATTCACTAAGTAATCTATATTTCACATCTAAAACCCCATCACATTTCTTCATTTTTTACACATATTTTTACTTTATTTGCAAAAGGCATTAAAGAAATCGAGGGACCTTTCTTCTAATGCTTCGGTGATCTAAATAACTCAAACAGTTTCGTGGATAAGAAAGTTAAATGCAAGATCTTCTACGATTAGACACATGAAAGTATTTACGATTAGTTCTTTGAGATTTTAGCGCCGCATAATGAAAAAAACTGCTTGAAATACCTAATCTTCTTCAGAGTAAGAATTAAAAAAACTCTTTTAGCATGTTTTTGATAAATTCCTTCACTTTTTGGTTAGAAAGTATGCAGGGGAATGCAAGAAATTGAGGATGATGGATTATCTGTGATATAGCTCGTCAAGAAAGCTTCGGAGAGGCACATATTTTCAGCTAATTGTCTGGATATCCAAGTGATTCTGTTCATGTCTAAACTGTGGTGGATGATGACACAAACATACGGGGTTGTTGAAGGTGCAATTTCAAATTGAGCCAAATAAAAACTACATTTATTTTGAATATTTTTTTTACAAAAAATGACTTTAAATTGATTTAATCAGAACGTGGGAAGAGCATGAAAGCTGAATATGATGCTCTGAAAGTCTTAATGAGTCAACACAAGAAGCAATTAAGCCTTATTCTAGATAAAATGTATGCCTACGTACAGGCGGAGTTGCGGAATAATAACAAAAAAGACATTGTCTTTTTTGGGATCATCTTTTTCATTCTGTTTATGCTTTGCAAGATCAAAAACGTCCTCAATACACAAATAGAAAATCCGGCTTTCATATAATTTATTCGATTTTTCCTTGTGCCTGATGCGTTTTCCTTTCTATTAGCTGTAAGTTCTGCTAGAATGAACCAAAAACTATCTTGATTTTATTCCTTTTTTTGATTAAAAACAGCCCTTGAAATAGCATTTAGTTTGCTTCAACGATGAGACAATGATGCTCAAGAAATACAGAAGATGCATTGCTGAAAAAATAACCCTCGGGGAAGCATTAGAAAAGCTAATTTACAATGTGATTTCGAATAGTCTCATAAACAACAGTGAAACCTTCTTTAAACTCATGGAGATTTTGGATGAGAGTGGAGCGAAAAGTGAAGAAATCACTAAGTTTTCCACGGGGATAAAAAATAAATTACTGTTCTAATCTCTCCTCGATATGCATCCAATCAATCCTATCTCTAGTTAGACGTAATAAAACAAAGGAGACAATTAGTTCAATCATTTCTTCAAATCCTACAAAAACAATTTGCAATTTTGTTTGTTTTGTTAATAGATAAGCAGTCAAAAAAACCTAGGAATTTTTCGCTGAACTTATGAGAAGGAAAATCTCAATTAACAGTTGTTATTCTACTTATTACATGTAGTAGCTGAGAAACAGAAACGACATTTTTGAATTCGTAAGACAGATACTCCTGCACCCGAAAGAATCACTTAGCCATTCTTTTATCGACACTCTGAATTTCATTAAACTGCTATCTCCATAATTGTAGGAATTGTGTATTATATTTATATTGATTAATCATTGTGTTTCTTTTTTTGTTTTAAGTTTGAAAATCGCTGAAAAGGTTGCGAAGACTCTCAAAAACGAAGAAGAAATTTCCTTTTTTGTTTTCAACATGCAAAGTTTAAATAGATATTTAAGAGGGAAACTAGCTGAAAATTTATAATACCAAGATCTGCTGTAATTCATTTAATTCAAGGATCTATTGATGATGCTGTCGAATGTTCTATTCTAATAGTATGAGCTTGTCTAGGAAAATAGAAAGAATTCGATTCTTAAGTAAATCATCATTATTTTAGATATCATGCAAGAATATTGCCTTGAAGATATTGATAGCTATTAGTATGTAAGAGCGGATATGCAAGTTTCTTGTGAGTTTATTCGCCTTATAACTCGATTCCTTGTATTGTCATGCCCACTCCATCGTCAAAATGTCATCTAATACGTTCTAATTATCAGTAATTTAATTGAGAATTTGGTTTTTTTAAAAATCTCTTCTTCTTTTTTTTCTTTTGACTAAATTTTGGTCATTTTTGGTGAAAAGTAACTAGCACATGCCTTTTCAGTTAGAAGCGTATTATGACATTGTTCCTTGAGCTGCAAGAATAAATCATAGGATTCTCAATATAAAATCATTTAAAAGGATATGAGGATTCGATTCTATTCAGTGAAAAAGATGAATTCACTTCTACCTCATTTGATTTCATAGGTGAACTCAACATAGGTATTGATCTATCTCTCAAGCTACACAAGAGTAGACTGAATCTTTCCTAGAAAGAAGCACTCGCTCTTTTTCTCTATAAATTTTTTCTCAAATAAAATTCAAAGACATCCAAATTTCTGTAAAACCATTTTTTCTAATAAAAATAAATATTCAAATGGTATTTTTTTAAGAAATATTCCTGTTAACTAACCCTTTATTGTCATTGAAGGCTCTTTTTTTCCTTTGATTTTTGTCATTCTTAGATCTGAGCACTCCGAAAAAATCAAATCGGAATTATTTCCAAAAATTAAAGATGAAGACATCAAAAACAACTGCAGTCTTAGTCGCAAGATTACAGAAGTATTCCTCTTCGGGTTTAAGTACGAAAAAAGTGTGGCCTCTTATACTAACTACTAACGTCCATTCTACTCTAATCATCCATTTGATGAGTTTGTGAGAGATTTCGTCATAGAAAATAAATTCTTCTATTCAATCATTTATCTAACATGTCTTAAAGCAGGTAGAAAGAATAATCGATAATTCTGTTATTTTGATTGTTTTTTAAATTTTCCCCTGTTTTTTTGTTGAAGACAGCACTTCTTTGAATGAATTTTTCATGAGTATGATGCTAAATTTAGCAGCTATTTTTCACAATACTCAATTTGATGTCAAGCCTCATTGGACTCTCAGGAAGACTTTCAAGACCCTCATCAAGGTAGATTTTTGAAAATAACTTAAGGATGAGAAGAAAATGATGAGGGTTCTTTTTGAGAGATATTTAAGATTTTTGTTAATGTGACTTTTTTCAAATAAAAGCGTGATATTATCCCTGGAACTACTCTTGTCTTGGTGAAATATTTCGAGAAAATGAAGAACATCACCATACAGAATGTCATCTACTTATTTCATGATTTCTGCATGAAATTCAAAACATATCAAAATAAAAACTGCTCAAATATTGAATCCAGAGACAAAATTCCATTTAAATTGCAGTTAAAGGCGATTCTCATGAAGGAACTCAAAATAATTGCTGAAGATTATGCGTAGATTATGAGTATTTTTGAATGAGAAATAGGTTAAGAAATTGGAAAGATTTAGTAAATTAAGCAATCCAAAAATGCTGATTAAGCAACAATAATGATTTTAAATGGAGATTAACCTTGAAATTGTTTATTATTCTGAAAGAATTGTACTTTTTATGTTTCAAGAATATTGTTATTTTGATAATTGACCTCAAGTAGAATCAGGAATAAACACTAGAACACATGTCGAGCAGAACTAAATCTTCGATTTGACAAACAAGGAAGATAATATATTTTTAGGAAATTCACGTTTTCGTTTTTTCACTCTCTTTGAAAGAGAGTTTCGTAATAAAAATCATAAGATAGAGAGAAAGCAGCAAAATTACAGGAATAAATCACATAATAGCAAATTACTGAAATAAAGAGTAGAATAGCACAGAGAGAGGGAATAGAGGTACTAGAGTGTCTTAGAATCGATGATACATAGTGAGAGAGTATCTGTCAATAAATCCTCTTCAAATCCAAGAGCTTTAGCTAGGAAAAAGTACATCAACATAAAGGATTAGTTCACTGATGAATAAATTCTTCGAGTGGCTGTGCATGAATGCATGTCGATCTGCACACTTAAATAAAGGCTATAATCGAAGATAGGCGGTGCTATACAGGATATTAGACTTAGATATAAACAGTAAATACTCTCGAATAATAATGCAAGTGTAGCTGAATGCAACATCAAGAACGAATCTACAATCTATTATGCTCCAGTAACTCCAATGGATAATATCGGAATGATTTATCCTTACGATTTTGATCCGAAAAGCAATAAGATCATGGCATAAGTGCTTGAAGAAATTAAAAAAGGATTCCTTAACAAAATCATTCCTAAAATAACTGAAGAAGGTATTTCTGGTAGCTATTTTTTAGAGAATCTAAACAGACATCGCGTCGCTATCTTTAAGCCTCTTGATGAAGAACCTTATGCTCCGAATAATCCAAAAGGCTACGTTGGTAATTTACCTCTGATCTACATATGATTTAAAAACTGGGAGACACTGTATTTAGCATGATTTAAAAAAAAAGAATTTTTATTCTTTCAATGATATTCAGGTAAAATGGGTCAAAAGGGAATTAGAAGCGGGATAAGAAGTGGAGAACAAGGTTATCGCGAAGTTGTTGCATGTGCATTGGACCCTCATTAATTTCATGAGGTGCCGCCAACAATATTCGTTGAAGTTTACCATCCCTCCTTTTAAAATATTTCCATTATTCCAACTGAAGGAAATACTCGGCGTTCTGCTTTTTTAGAAGGGGAACCATCTCAAGCCATGATTCAAATGCTGAAAAAAGAAGAAAATATTGATTTTATCAAAAGAGGATCTCTTTAAGTTTTTGTCAAACACACTGAAGAATGCGGAAACTACGGAAACACACTATTCTCCGTAGATGAAGTGCATAAAATCGGAATTCTAGATATTCGCATCTTGAATTGTGATCGCAATGATCAAAACATCCTCGTCAAAAAGAAGAAAAAAAAGTGTAACAATCGTTCAATTGCTATTTTCTGTTACCTATCTTCTTTTTCTCATACTTCCTAATCCTTCTTACAGGTAATATGAACCCTCAGGAGCTCAACAAACTCTCTAGATCAAAGGCACAAATGCTTGAGTTTGATTTCCAACTAATTCCAATCGATCATGGACTTTCTCTTCCTGACACTTTGGAAATATGCAGTGACGACCTCACTTGGATGTGGTGGGACTAAGCTGAATAACCGTTTTCATAGCGATCTTTGGAATATATTAAGAAAATCAACATCTAAAATGATGTGTAAATGCTGTAAACTAAATTTAATTTGAGAGAAGAATGCATTACGAATTTTAAAATATCAAATATTACACTTCAAAAATGTGCAAAGGCGGGATTGACTCTCAAAGAAATTGGCTAAATATTGTTTCGACCTGACACTGATGTTGAATCTACTGTGGAGAGACTCGTCAAGGAAGCTCATCATTATCTTGCAGCTTGTTTGCAAAGTGGAAATTAAGAAATCTTGAAAAATAAAATCATAAAAGATAGTCTGTAAAATAATTAAAAACATCAATCGGATATGCCAGTAATATTTGAAAATATTCCTTAAGAAGAAGGCTGCTTACCTCATTTATCGCTTAATACTTCATCGGACTCTGAAAAAGAATCAGAAAACTCAAAATATTCTGAAAGATAACGGTCACCAAATAAAAATAAATATTTAGAATCCAGCAATTAAAAAGACATTTCAGATTTAAACTCTAATGGGTAAACACAACAAATGGATAATAATAGTAATAATTTACTAGGAAGTAACAATGTTGTACCAGCAAATAAGACACCAACACATGTATCAACTCATGAAACAAGTGTTTCCTCGATTGATGAAGGGATTATTATTAGTACTCCCTTGAAAAGATCATTTTCTCTACCTGACCTTCAGGCGATTAAAATTCAAACGGCTACTCCTTAAAACAACAAAGAATCTGAAACAAAATCGATTAATTTAATTTAAAATACCCTAGAAGAGCATCATACAAGTAATGAAAGAGATCATAAAAGAGAAGAAAAAGAAAAATCTCATCAGAAAGATACGTCTAATCACAAACATAATCATCATTCAAGGTTAAATGGCTAGAATTTAACATCTCAAATGCTGCATAAAATGAAAACGGATTCATTTAACAATTTAACACCCCACAAATCAATTGGAGAAGATGGTTTTTGCTGTTGTTTTGAATCTGTTCTTGATAGGCATATTTAGAAAGTCAAAGAAGACAAACTGGGTCTTTATAAAAACAGAAATCGGCATCGCTTTATTTCAGAGGAAATTTCTAAATTTTAGTGATATTTCATTTATCTTTTATTTTCAAAAAATAGCAATAATTTACAATACAAAAACGTAGATAAATCAAATTAATAGACAGAATTTGATATTATTTATTTAAGAGAGCTATTAATTTAGCATATCAAAAAGTCAAAATTAGCAGACTATTGTATTTATAACTCTACATATGGGAGAATAAATTGAATTGTCAAATTGTTCGAGTATTTCAGATAAGGATTGATCCAAGAAATGTATTGGATATGATATCAAAAACTTTTTAAAATAATCACTTTAGAGGTAATTAATATTATTTTAATCTGGGCATCTTTCCTTTAATGGGTGAAAGTGATAAATTGATAGAAATAATAAAATTATCAAACTTTTCAAGAATTGGAATGAAATTTTTATTTAGAGTGCAATGTGTTATTTGGTA